>Ga0181396_1000148_pt1 | contig 16539 bp, 6 predicted proteins | sample 19SPOviralmetaG_FD_130125 | JGI IMG/M metagenome (GOLD analysis project Ga0181396, IMG submission 130125) | Marine viral communities from the oligotrophic San Pedro Time Series (SPOT) site, San Pedro Channel, CA, USA - 19 SPOT_SRF_2011-01-11 | ecosystem: Environmental > Aquatic > Marine > Strait...
ACCTATATGGGTTAAGTTATTAAAAATTGTACAAGTAGTATTATTTGTAATGGCATTGTTAGGTGCAGTAGGTATTAGAGAAATACTTAACATAATTATAAAACAAGTGCTTACTAACTACTTGCTAAAGAGTGTTATGCAAGCATTAGTTAAAATAGATCCTAAGCTTGCTATGATAGCAGCTGCTGCTTATGTTTATTATTCAGGTGGCTTCGATGAGTTAGACCTTACTACATTTAAAGATTTAAGTGCATTTTTAGGTGATTTAAGTAATCTTATTGGTGATGTATTTGAGATGTATGCTCAAGAAGAATTAGAAGATTTAAGTGAAGACGAAAGAAAAGAAAAAATCTTACAAGATAAACAAATGAATGCTTTGTATGAAGTACAACAAGAGTTATTCCAAAATAATGATGGTAGTGCAATGAATTTAGCATCAATATCAAGAGTACATAGAATTAATCCTATGAGCCCTACACAATACTATTCAACTACAATTGAAGATTATCATGTAATAGGTTTTGCTGATTTTGATGTTGAAAATAAAATAACAAGTATTTATGAACCAGAATTATTAATAACCTAAGAGAAACTTATATACAACACAGTAATTATGATGTATGATAATAGTAACTTTATTTTGTAGACTCTAATCGGAGATAAAAATGGCAATTAATTGGGAAGATTTATATAAAACTCAATACGGATCTGCAGATTCAGTTCAAGGTTTTAATAATTTAGGTGGTCTTAATTTACCCAGTAATTATAATTTTAGAACTGATGAAAATAATGGTATGGCTGAGAAACTTGCTACTGCTAATTTAGGTGAGTTACAAAAAACTAGAGGCTCTAATTATTATACTGGTGCTACTACACCATTTGGAAAAGTAGGTGATTATTTTGATGAATTAGGTTTTACTAGTGCTGGCATGAAAGGTGTAGGTAGTCTTATTGGTGGAATAGGGGGTTTAGCACAAGGATGGGCTTCTTTAAAAAATGCAAGACTAGCTAGAGATGCTTATGATACTCAAAAAGACCAATGGCAACAAAATTACGAATCTCAAAGAACTGCTGTCAATAATCAGATAGCTAATCAGAATGCGTGGAAACAAGCACAAGGTAGACAAGACTACGGGTCATATGTAGGCGGTAAACCTTCTGGCACAAACTACGTAGGTTAATAGGAGAATACTATGGCTGCAGTAACTTGGAAGAATATAGCACCTTCTAACCCTTCAGGTATTTTAAGTGCAGCTAATCAAGCTGCTCAAGGTATGAGTGAAGGTTTAGGTACTATTGGTGAAAACATTAATCAATTTGCAACAGATAAAGAAACATCAGAAACAAATGCTTTTGTAGCAGATTTAATGGCAGCTGGTAGTCAAGAAGAACGTGATGCTATGATTGGTGCAGCTAATCAATCTTGGTTAAACTTAGACCAAGTTAATAAAACTAATTATGAATTAGGTGCTCCTGATAGAGAACAAGCAGCATATGAAAAAGAATTAGCTAGTAAACATTATTTTGATAAATTGATGCAAGGAATAAAACATGAAAACGATTTAGAAATATTAACAAAAACGCCTAGTAAATCAAGCAAAAGTAATAGTAATAATCAAATAGGTAGTGAACGAACAGCTGATGAGAAAAAAAGTATATTTAACCCAACTAATAAAGTATTTACAGAATTAGAAGAAAAAAATGAAGGTTTTCTTAATAGTTGGACACCATTTGGAAGTGATTACAATGAAAATGCGCAACAAAGAGTACAAACATTTAATAATAAATTTTTAAATGATTTTGGTACTAACATTAGTGAAGAAGACTTAAATGTTGCTTTTAATACAGGAATACTTAGATGGGAAGATGATTATAGCACTGACAATGATTTTTATTTTGAAATAGATGGAAAAACAATAGGTCTTAATGATGAAAATGCAGATGAGTTTTTATTTGAAAAACTTATGGATGAAAAGTTTAATGAACAAGCAAGAATTAATCAAAAAGCTGGATATGAAGTAAGAGACCCTGAAGAGTTTAGAACTCAAAAGTCTAAAGTTAAAAGTCAATATTTTGATGAATTTGAAAAAAATAATCCTAAATTAAAAGAAGTAGAATTAGAAAATTTATTTTTTAATATTTGGAATGCAAATACAGATTCTATAAACACAGGTAAGTTTAGTGATACATCTAAAGGAATTGAGTTATTTAAAACAATTACTGATGCAAAAGACGTAACTGCAGATATGGAGTGGGACGGAGGTTGGTACACAGGTCCTGGTAGTGGTTATATGGAATTTATTAAAAAAAGAGATGCACTAAGAAAAAGTGCTAAAGAAGCATTAAGTAAATAAACACATGGCAGAAAATAACGCCATAGACGAAGCTTATCTAGAAAGTTTAGCAAATAAACAAACTACTGCATTAGATAATGTATTAGCGCAGCAAACTGAAACCCTTGACCAGCTTGTTAATCGCAAAAAAGAAGATTTAGGTCTTAAATCTGAAGAAAAAACTAACGATTTTATTTCACAAAATATTAGTATTAATGATATTGCAGATGCAGATACTTTGTTTAATTTAGGTCGTTTATATGGTGGTGAAGGTGACCTTAGTTTTGATGCTTATGAAACAGCTAAATATAATGACAACAATGAGTTAATACCTTATCTTGGGAGCATAGCTCCTAAAGATGGGAGTAAGCGTAGCAAAAAATGGAATTTACACCGTAAAGCTTACGCTAAGATGAATGGCATTAGAGATTACACAATGGTGTCTCAAAGAATGCTTAATGAAGAAGCGGCTAAACAAACAGAAAATTTTAAAGCTGCTTTACTCAAAGGACAAGACCCTAATAGCGGTCAAATAGCTGTAGACATCCGCCAGGATGGCGAAGGCTATTATGGTAGACCTTTAATTACTGTACGTAATCCTATTACAGGTGAAATCATTAATGAAGTTATGAACACAGCAGATAACAATGCTATGTTTTATAGTAATTATAATAAAGATGCTTACATTGAAGGCGTATTAAAATTAGAAGAAGCTACAACAAATTATAATAAAAGAAAATACAGTGGCGAAGGTTTTTGGGTAAGTGCAGCTAAAGGTTTAAATCAAGGAGTAAATGGTTTACAAGCTACTGGCTGGGGCATGTCAGCTTTAATAGCTGATGCTATAGGAGGAGAAAGAGGAGAAGCTGCAGCTAGTTGGTTTATTGAACAGTATCTACGTAATTTAGAAGAAGCACAAGCTAGAGGAGCACAACTTCCTAGTGTTGAAAATGTAGATTGGTCAAATCCAAATGAGGCTTTATCTAAATTTGGTGCATTACTTGGTGAAGCTATGCCATCTATCACTTTAATGATAGGTACAGGTGGTCTTGCTGGATTAATAGCTAAAGCTACTCAAGCAGGAACTAAAGCAGGTGTAAAAAGACTTGTTAAAAATGAAGTAGGTGACCAAGCTGCAAAAATAATAGCTAGAAGTCAAGCAGCAGGAGCATATGGTGCTGCTATGGTTATGGAGACAGGTAGTATTTATGGTGATGTAGCTGCTGCAGGTGAACGAGATAGTAAAGCAATATGGGGATCTTTAGCAGGTGGTACTATTGCAGGAGCTTTAGAAGCGTTTTATCCTGTTAAGTTAATGAAAAAATTTGGTATAAGTAAAGCTAAAGTTAATAAATCTACAAATGACAGAATTCTTGCAAACAACTTAAAAGAAAACTTTCAAGCTTTAGGTGCAGGATTACTAACTGGTGGTGCGCAAGAAGGTACAACTGAAATGTTACAGTTTGTTGTAGAAGAGATTACACAAGATTTAATTAAAGAAGGGCATTTACCTGATTTTAATAGTGCAGAATTTAAGTCAGGTCTTTTAAATTCATTTGTAGCAGGTTTAGTGCCTGGTTCTACATTAAGTGGTGGTGCTAGTTTAGTTTCTGAGGCAAGAAACAGAATTAGAGGTGATGAAAGTGCTACACAACAATCAGTAAATGAATCAAGACAAGAAGTATTAAAAGCTGTAAACGAAGAATCAGTAGGTGAAGCAGATGTACAAAGTATAGAAAACACCGCAGTTAATATAAATAACATTGAAAATAGTGCTGGAAGTTTAGGAATTGAATTAAATGATTCTTACAGAAAAAATAAAAGTGTAGCTGATAAAGCATCTTGGCTTGCAGATGCTCTAAATAAGCTTGAAATTCAACAAAAATCATTACCTAAAGGCGAACGTAACACTGAAGTAATTAAAGCTAGAAAAGCAATAGAAAAAGCTTTAAACAATTTAAATACAGGTAGTGCTTCAATTAGCAGACAAGCTAAAGAACAGGTTATTAATCAAAGAGCTGCAAGAGCAAGGATAGGAGTAACTTCTAAAAAAGCTCTTCGTGATATTGCAAAAAAACAAGAAATTGATTTAAAGCTATTAGAAACTAAACAAACACGTTATAACAAAAAAGGTGTTGAAGTTCTTACAAAACAAATTGATACTGAAATTAAAAAAATAAATAGTATTAATGAACAGCTTAAAGATCCAAATTTATCTAAAGCTAAAATTAAAAATTTAAAAAGACTTAGAAATCAACTCGGTGTAAAAGTTGATAAATTATCTAAAGATAATGATGGAACTAAATTAGTAGATTTAGATAGTCAAGTATTTAAAAATATTGATACTGTATTAGATAGTTTTGAGTTTCAAAATAAAAAATCTAAACTTAGAGAAGATAGTACTATAGCTGAAGACCTTAAAGAAGTTGTAGAAGATACTGAAAAAACTGGTACACCTAAACTTGAAAGAGTTGGTGCAAATACAATAAAAGTTCTTGAAAACCCTAAATCAACAAATGATCAACGTGCTAATGCTATTAATGAATTTTCAAAGTTATATAGAAAAGCAGAAAGCGTTATAAGTAAAATTGAAAAAGAATTAGAAACAGTTACTGATCCAAAAGAAAGAAAAGCTTTGAAAAAAGCTTTAAAAGATGTTAATAGACGATTAGATAATGTTTCAAAAACAGTTGAATTATTAACAAAAGAAGAAAGTACTGTTAAAGAAACAGATGTTTTATATTCATTAAACCCTTTAACAGGTAAACAAATAGAAGAACTTAAAAAGTTAGAGGGCTTATCTAAGACAGAACAAGCATTACTTGACGCGCATATTGAAGTTTACAAAACAAAACAAGAAGTAGACGACAACAAGAAAGATATCGATGACGTTAGGAATGATGTCTTAGTAGGTGAAAAAGCTTTCCAAGGCTTTATGCATTACTTAAAGTTAGCTCAAAAGAAGAGTTCGTCTGCTGTAAGTAACATAAAAGAATTTCTTAACTTACTAAATGATAAATTAAACAGATTTGAAGATGCTCAAAAAATTCTTAAAGATGAGAATATAAAAACTGTTTGGATTAGTAAAAACAATTATCAAGATCCAATACTTAGAACTATGCCTACTGTAGAAAAAGACGGTAAGCAAGTAGAAGATAAAGACAATTACTTTTTTGTAAATGCAAAATCAGTTAGATTAATGCAATCAATCAAAGAAGAGATTGAGTTTGGTGAAGCAGTATTAGCATTAATTACTAAAGCTACTAGTAAAGCAACTACAAAAGAAAAAGAAGCTTTAGATAAAGCAGTTAATGAAGCTAAAGAATCTCAGGTTAAAAAACCTGTTACTGATAAAGATTTAGATGAGATTAAGACTGAAAATGTAAATATAGATACAAAAGACACGCCAGTTAGTAAAAAAGAACTTGCTAAGCTTATTAATAATATTAAAATTTTAAAAGATAAAGCAAGAAAAGCAAATGAAGATGCTTCTGATATTGAAGATAATGCTCAAGTTGAAATTTTTTATGCTGAAACAGTTATTCCTGCAAAAATTGCATTATTAGAAGCAGAAATTGCTTATGATAAAGCATTAAATAAAAATAAACCTAGTAAAACCTGGGAAAAATCTATTGCTAATAATGAAGCAAAAATAGCAAAGTTTGAACAAGAAATTGCTGAAATATTTGAAGATAGTACAAAAGAGTCTGCAGCTGCTGCAAGTGATACTAAATCTAAAGTTAACCATTTTTTAAATAAAGCTGGGCAATTCTTAAAGTTATATAGAACAAAGCTTAGAGGCAGCGATATATTTAAAATTGCTCAACCTAAAAGAGAGTCTTTCTATTCTAAAAATAGCTTAGATGGTTCTACAAAAGTTAAAGAGTTATTAAAAGACTATTTAGGAAAAGATTTTAAAGACGACAAATTTATTGAAAATTTAGATAAATATTTTTATGAATTTAAAAATAGTTTTGAAAAACATAATAGAAAAGTTAACACAAAAAAGGGTGATTCTAGTACAGCATTTCACAATCAAGAATTTTTACAGTTACTATATGTAGAAATTGATGGTGTTAAAACACTCCCTGATGAAGTTATTTTTGCAATGATGTTATCTACATTGCAGTATATGAGTATCAATAATTTTAATACTGAAGTAACTACTGAACAACAAATAGGTGTGTTGTTATATAACGATATGCAAGCTGACCTTAGTCGCGAAGAATTAGAAGAATTTAGCAATATGGGTATATTGTTTAAAGATGCTTCTTCTGAAATAGGAAATGATGCTTTTAACAATTTAAATCTTAAGATAGATACTAGCAAATTACAAGGTGATAGTCTTAATGAAGTAATTAATAATATTGATTCTTTTATTAAAGAAAATGGTAGTGGGTTTTTGCCTAGTGATTTAATCGCTGAACAGTTAAAAATAGCATTAGGCGGAACAGCGTTAGCTGTTGCGACTTCTATACATCCACATAATAAAAACCCTAAAGGATTAGATGGTTTAGTTGAGATTGTATATACAACTTATCATCATGATACATTTGATGGAACTCCAAATAAAGATTTAAAAGAAGGTGATTACAGATTAAAGAAACCTACTAGATTGATGAAAACTATTAAGTTTCCTTATCTTCAAATGAAAAAAGTACCTTTTGAATTAGAAGAATTGTTTGAAAGTATTAAAGATAATAAAGAAACTATTAACAAGATTAATGGCACAGACTCAGAACTTTCAGGACCTTTAGCTAAAGCAAGTAAAAACATTCAGAAATTCGTAAGAGGTAGTTTTATAGCAATACCTGAAAAAACTAGAAATGTAATGACAGCGTTGCATAAAGTTCCATGGTTAGGAAAAAAGAAAGCTTTAGATTTGTGGAAAATGACTGATGAGTCTACTAGAGAAAGAGTTGTAGGTATTGTAGATTTAGAAGAAAAACATGTAACAGAACGTCCTGGATTTGAAACATCTAATCAAGATAAATTTAAAGATATCAAATTAGTTGATGCTTATGATGGTAAACCTTTTTGGTTTAAGTATTCAGCACAAAAACAAAATAGAATTAATATAGACAGTAGTGGTATCAATGGTCAACGTAGTAAGATACACAGATCATTTTTTATGCCTAAGTCTTCTAACGTACTCATAGATAGTGAATTTAAGCGTGCAATGTATCAATTAGGTATTGCTCAAGCATTTGGTTATGGCATTGATAAACACACGTTACAAGATTCATTACTTGCTTTTGATAAATTATATGAACAAAGTAGAGACCTTGTTGAATATCTTAAAAGTGGTAATGTAAAAGAAGAACAATATAATATATTATTAAATGAGCTTTTAGATAAAGAAGGTATTGATGCTAGCGCTCATGTAATAGAGGCTATTGCTTCTTTAACTAGTTATGAACCTACTGGGTCATTTAAATCAGAATCATTGGGAATTGAAACAGACGGTATTACTAATGGTTATGCTATTGCTCAGCTACAACTCTTAGGCGTACCTTTAGATTCAAAAGGTAAAGAACTTAGTGATGATGAAACAGTAGCATCATTAGTCGATTCATTAGCCCGCATTGGTGTATTTATTGAACCTGGTATGACAATGGAGAAATTCATTAAATCAGGTAAGTTAGACGTTTATCAAACTTTAGCTTTCTTTATTAAAGATACTTTAAGTAAAAAAAGCGCTTTAGATACTATTAATCAAGAAAAACTAGAATGGGTTGATGAAATTACTAAAGAACAGATTGCAGCATTAGATATAGTACATGGTGAAATCTGGACTGAAGAAGATAATGAAGGCATATTAACAAGAGAAATAACTAAATTTGGTAGAAACTTAGCTAAGAATCCATTAATGATTAGTGGGTATGGTGCAGAAATAGCAAGAATTATTAGTGCATTAGCGGCTGATGCTATTCCTACAATAAATAACAAACTAGCAGAGTTCCAGGTAGAGTTTGATAATGCTAAAACTACTAGAGAAAAGAAAGCAGTATTAGATGAATTTACTATTTATGCAAAAGCTTTAAATAATTTTATTCCTGGTTCATATGAAAAAACTAAAGAAGGAAGAATAAAAGGATTAACTGTACAACTTAAAAAAGGCAAACTAAAAGAAAAACTTTTTAATAAAAAAGAAAAACAAAATATAGAATTAGCTTATCAAGCAATATTTACTCCAGCAATAACTACAGCATTAGGTCAGTTTACTAAACCTCTTGAAAAAGCAAGAAATGCTATTATTCAAAGTGGTGAGTGGCAATATACTAGTTTTATGTTTTATTTTGATCGAGCTATAGAAGACTATAAAAGAACTGCAGCATTTAAAAACTCTCCATCAGCATTAGTTCCTTTAGAAGTTGAAAGAGCAATAGCAGATAAGTTAGCTTTAAAATATATGCCATTGATTTATGGTGAATGGTCAGATTCTGATACACCATTACAAATTATTAAAACTGCAAGAATTGATGGTAATCAAGATTTAGGTAGAGTAGTAATACCTGTACCTAGAAAAGTATTTCCGATGATACTTAAAAATGGTTATAAGTTTGAAGCTATTAAAAACAAAGACGGAAAAGATGTAACAGATGATACTTATTCATTAGATTCTCATGCTAATGCACGTAAATATGTTGCACCAGGAGTTAGTGCTTATACTAACTACATTCAAAATGCTGACTCAGTTCTTATAGGTAAGTTAATTCTTGAAAATCCTAATGTGTTAACTATATTTGATGCTGCAATGTCAGATATTGAGGCAGCTTATAGTAATAATACGAACTATAACGAAGGATTTAGAGAAAGTGGGCTTACATATAGTATGTTAGAGACAGCCCTTAAACGTTTAATTGATGTTAAATCTGCAATTGAACCTGGTGACTCTAAAGCTAAACTTAGTGACCTTGAAACTATTGAAAAAATTTATAAAGAAGGTAAAAAAGATAAAGATGGTAAAGTAATTTATGAACCTTCTTATCAAGCAAGAGGATTACTTGATTTAATAGAAAAAACTTCTGAATCAGATGCATTACAAGCAGAATACGATGCATTAAGCTTTCAAACACTTGAAGACACTTTTAATGAAGAAATTAAACGTGTTAAAGATATGCGAATGTTACTTAATAGAGCTTTTGGTACAAAAGATAAAGACGGAAAAACTATAAAAGATAGTTGGTTAAAAAACGCAACTATTAGTCAAATGTATTTACCTGAATCTTTGAAATTAATTGAAGATGGTTCAGAAACGATAGAAAGTATTAAAGCTGGTGCTAGTATAGATGTAGAAGCTGAAACAGTAACTGAGCCTGAACAAGAGATAGCAGAGAGCCAGGTAGATCCTGAGGATGCTACTACTACAGAAATAGAACAAGAAACTCAGCAAGCCGAGCCCGAAGAACTAACTGAAGAAGTAGGACCAATTGAGCAAGAAGAAGCTACTGAAGGTGACCCATACGTACTATTCCAAGATGACAAAGGTAATGATGTATTTACTAATGCTGGTCAAACGAATGCTATTAATAGAATGAAAGAGTGGTGGCAGTCTGATGAAAAGATGTTTGTATTAGCAGGTAGAGGCGGAACAGGTAAAACTACTATTGTTGATAAAACTTTAGATGAATTAAAAGTAGACAAAAACGGAGTTATTATAGCTTTACCTACACATAAAGCTTTACAAGTAATTGAAGAAATTACTCAAGGTTCAGCTGGCGATTACATGACTCTTGCTAGTTTATTAGGATTAGAGAAAAAATGGAACAGTGAAAAAAGAGAATATGAGTTTATACAAAGTGTTGATAAATACGCAAAAAATTTAAATAATTTTGAAGCACAAGGAGTAAAGTTAATAGTAGTTGATGAAGTATCTATGGTTACTGAAGAACAATCTGAACAATTAGTTAGGTTAACTAAAAATAAAAGTGAAGGTGGACTAGGATTAAAAATTATTTTTATGGGAGATAACGTTCAATTACCTCCTATTGAAGATAGTAAAAGTAACATTGGATTATCTGCAATATTTGATAATGTAATGGGCTTTAACAACAAAGCTAATTTAGGTATTAATCCAGATAATTACGTTAAATTAAGTAAACGTATGAGACAAGGTGAAGAATCACCTATTTTAGGTATTACTGACATTCTTGCAAACACTATTGAATGGATTTTTCAAAACCCTACATTATTTAGAAATACAGATTCAGGTTTTATATTACCAAAAGTACCAGAAAATAATAAACACGAAGGTGTACATTATATGAAAGGTACTGATCGTTATGGTTTAACAGATGAAACATTAGATAAATTTGTAGAAGAATATAAAAAAGATCCTGCTAATGTTAAGTATATACACTACAACAAAGAATCTAATAAACGTACTATTTCTATACGTTCAAGAATAAGAAAAAAATTATTCCCTAATGTAAAAAATTCAGGCGATTTAAAAACGTTACCGTTTATAAAAGGTGAACGTATAGTAATTGGTGATACTGCTGTTATTGTAAAAGACAATAAAACAGAACGTTCAACAGAATTAACAAATGGTCAAGAAGTAGTAGTTATTGAAGAATTAGTTGATACAGTAGTAACTGCTCAAACAACTGGAGATTATGGTAAATACTTTTATGACGTACCTGTAAGAATATTACAAGTTAAAGATGATAATGACATGGAGTATAGTGTAGTTTTTGAACATCCTAGAACTAATGAAGTTATAAAAAGACAATTATCTCCAGCAGCTCAATGGTCAGCTAGAAAAAAAGTAATACCTGAAATAACTTCAGGTGAAGTTGCAGCAGCTTATTTAATTAATACTCATAAAGCACAAGGCAGTACTTATAAAACTGTATATGCTGATTATGAAAATTTTATGGGGAGTGTTGGACCACCACAATGGTTAGCTAAAATGCAAGCATTGTATGTTGCTACTTCAAGACCTAGTGAAAGACTTGTATTAGTAGGAACAGGTGACTTAGCTTTTGGTGAAGACGGTAAAGATTTAAATGAAAATATTGAAATATTAAAAAATCTTGAGAACAATGAAGAAAGCTCGCCAAAAGATAGTGATGAGTTATATTCATTAGATAATGATTTAGATATTGAAATGAAAGCTTTGTGGGATACTGACTCAGTAGCCAATACAGCTCAAAATATCTTTAATAAGCTTAGTAATCACTTTAAGAGTTACTATCCTACTAAAGAGGAACAAAGTACTCAAGAAAGCCATTTACAGCGTGTTCTAGACGAGATTATCTTACCGACAGGTAATGCCTTAGATAATGTGTCTGTTGAGCTATTTGCAGCAGATGTTAAAGCATTTGGTGCAGTAAGTTTAAAAAATAAAAATATAAGCGTAGTTCTTAATAACAAAAAACCTTCAAGTTTTTCAGAACAGACTGCTCAAGAAGCTTATATACACGAACTAATTCATATAATAACTAATAGCCCATTAGCAAAAAATGCTTCTTTTAGAGATGATATAACAAGAATAAGAAACTCTGTTAAAAAAGAATTAGAAAAAATGGATCGTCCTTATGAGATATTCTTACATAAAGATGCTGATGGTAATATTATTACATTAACAGATGCAAAAACAGAAATAGCAGCAGCTAAAGAACAATATAACTACTTATTTGGTCCAAAAAAATCTGAATTTATATTAGATGAATTCTTAGCTTATTCATTAACTAACAAGCATTTAGTAAGAGAGTTAAGCAAAATACCAGCTAAAGTTGTCCCGCTTTGGAATAGAGAAAGTGATGCTCATGTATTAGAAAAAATAATAGATTTTTTTACAGAACTAGTTAAACGTTTTGTTAATGTTATGCAAAAGAAACCTATTTCTGGAACATTAGATAAGGAAATTTTTCAAATAACTAAAGAAATGGTTAACGCTAGCCATTCCCAAGCAGGTAAAGTTAGAAACATACTACAACGTCAAAACTTTGCTAAAGATTATGATAAAGCAAATGAAGCAGCTTCTACTTTTCTTAAAGATATGGTATCTAGAGGTGTTAAGTTTGGGTCAGACCAGTATATTAAAGGTGTTGATAAACTAACAAAAGACGGAAAGATTAATAACTTTTTTGCTAATGTACTTTACGACAGTAAGTTAGCAGTATTAATGACATCTAGTTATGGTAAGTTTATTAATGATAATCCTAAAGTACAAAGATATTTAGATGCTGCATTTAAAAACTTTAAACCAGGTTTAAAACAAAATTTAGCATCATTAAAAGCAGATGCATTTGGTGGTGTAAATGAAGACTTTATTAGATTACTTTATAAATCACAAAAAGAAGTAGATGTAGCTCGTAGACAGTACAAACAATTAACTGGAGAATCTTTGTTAAATGAATTTAAAGATTTAGATTCTTTAACAAAAGAAGAAAAAGAAGCAATAACAAGAGTATTGTTTAAATCAGACTTTTCTACTTTAGTTGCTACAGAAACTTATAGCATGGAAGATGCTATACGGTTATTAAATGATGATACTTATTTAGACGAACAAATAACTAAATATGCTGAAGATTTAAATATTAAAAATGATAATCATTATGCTACACAAACAAAATCTTTAGCAGAATGGATGATGGTAGGAAATCAATTTAATACTAATCAGTTTAAAAATGCTCACGTGATATACGATACAAATCCAAGTAAACCAAAAGGAACTGTTGAAGATTTAGATATATACATAACATTATTAGCATTACGAAATTACGTAGAGCCTTATACTAAAAATCAAATTAAAAATGTAGTAAATAGAGAATTTAAGCTTGATAAAGATCATAACGGCATAACTAATACTATTTATCATCATATTGCATTTAAAGAAAATGCTCTTGAACAAAACTTTACTAAAACTGATGATGCAGGAAATAAAATTGTTGGATTAGCTTTAGTATCTAAAGGTTATATAGCTGATATTACAAACCCAAATATTCAAATAGAATTTGCAGGAACAGATGCAGAAACACAGAAATTAATGGAAGACGCTGATTATGAGTTTATTTCAGGATTTGAAACAATTACAGGTGTTAATGACAGTCAATATGGTATTTATGTAAATCGTAATTTACCTGATGCTATGAGAACTAAAGGTATTGCTTCAGTAACTTCAAAACATTTTGCAGGTAGCTCGTTTAAAGAAATAATGAGTAGAAATCCTGCAACTGAAGGACAAATTAATTTATTATTTAGAAGATTTAAAGAACAACAAACAAAAAAACAAAACACATTAGATAAATATCACACAATGATGCCTCTTCTTAATGAAAAAGGTGAAATTGTTGATTACACAATACATATGAATCATGTGTTTAAAGAAAAAATATTAGAACAAGAACTCGCTTTTGATCAAGTATTGCCGACTATGTATAGTCATTCTTTAGATAAAGCTTCATCAGAAAAAATTAACAGAGAAGCTATTGATTTATTAGATACACACACTACTCTTAATTATGACAAAGAACCACAAAAGTATATAAATTTATTAGAAGGTGAAAATAGAGAAGAATACTTTAATGTATTACCAAGAGATGCACGAAATCATATTCTAGATTTAGCAAAAAAGAACAAAGACAAAAAGCTTGCTTTTTATGTAGAAAGAAAACTTTTAGATACTGTGTTTGGTTATAAGATGCCAAGTATAGGTAATGCACCAATAATTAGAAGTAACAAAAAAATACAAAAACAAATTAAGATAGCAGAAAAAATGATGTTTGAACTTGTTGCACTTTCAAAAGTAAACATTGTAATTAAAATTCCTGCTGTATTAGGATTTAACATTGTAAGTAATTTTATGACTTCAATGATTTATGGCATTCCTCCTACATATTTACTTAAAAAATGGAGAGAAGGTTTTAAAGAATTAGAACGTTATCAAAAAGAACACAAAAAACTACAGTTACTTGAATTAAAACAAGTAGGTAATCCTAGTTTACGTAATGACCCTAAAATTGAAAATGACAAAAAAATCATAATAAAAAGTTTAAATGATAATAAAGTAGCTAAGCTTATGGATATGGGGTTGTTTAACTCTATTACTGAAGATATTAATAAAAATGATTTTACTTATCGTCATCAAACAATGAATACACTTAGAAATACTAAGATAGGTAAAAAATTTGACAATAGATTTAAAGGAAAAGCCGTTAAATTAGCTAACCAAGCTTATATTGGCGAAGAGACTGCTTTGTTTAAGACAATGATGCATCTTACGCAAGCAAGTGATTTTATTGCTCGATATGCTATGTACAGCCATGCTATAGAAGTTAAAAACATGGATGAAAATAAAGCATTTAAGCAAATGGTTGAAACGTTTGTGAATTACGATCAACCGCTTAATAGATACTTACAATACGGTAACGATATCGGTTTGTTATTCTTTGTTAAATACTGGTTAAGAATTCAACGTGCTACATTTAATATAGCAAAAGAAAAACCTTTAAATATCGGTATGTTGTATGTAGGTAATACTATGTTAGGACTGGATATTGAATCAATTATGGAATCAAGTATTCTAACAGGTAACTTCTTTCCTAGTACAGGAGGACCATTAAAAGTAATAGAAGAGATTGTTATGTTACCTGGATTAGAAATACTAAGTGGTGAAAGCTTAGGACTTGGTTAAGTAAATGGGTTACCGTCATCTTTTTCTTTTTCGTCTACTTCATATAACATTAAACGAACAATAAAATATACTACAAACATAATAAATATGACTGCTAGTATAGGTATAGCCACAATAGACAGGGCTAAGATTGCAATAATAAGCACTGTAAACCCTGTCGTACCAGCTATAAGTTTAAGATTCTTCGGAAACTTCATCATCAGTAAATAAAGCACTAGACGGTTTAGGACTTGGTGTTTTATTAGTAGTTTCTGCAACTGGGTCAGAACCATTATCTAGTATAGTTACTTCTGCAGTTACACCTGCATTAGCACCTCTGCCTACTGTAATAGTAGTATCTATCTCAGTATAACTATCAATAATGTTTTGATCCTGTAATAAACCTCGGATAGCACCATGAATATCTTTGTTGTTTAATTTAATAATCATAGTATCTCCTTAGTTAAATAACTTCTTACCTGCTGGCTTTGCAGCTGCAGATGTAGAACCAGTAACTTCTTTAACTCTGTTAAGAGTCTTGCCTGTGTTACGCTCTGCCCATTTAGGCATCATCAATGCTTCAGTAGCATCTTTAGCTTTCTCAACTACAGTCAAATCAGAATCTGGAAAGTAAAATTCTTTCAACTGATTTTCATCTCTAGTTTCAGCAGAGTCTACGTAAGTACCACTACCGTCATTAACTCTCTTATTGACAGTTTGCTTCAGGACTGCGGCTTTAATTTGCTTACCTAATAAAGAAGTAGCAACGCTCTTCTCTGTAGGTTTTTCTTTCTTCTCATTAAAGTCATAGACGTTAACCATTTTCTTTTCACTCTTGTCGAAAGCCTCATTGATGTCTTCGCCTGTAATGATTAGAGCTAGGTTATTAACTAGTGTATATCCAGGTAAGTAATCTTTCTCACCCTTCTGGTTTACAAAATGAACTTCTTCTTTGCGATTAGTAAACCAAATAGTTTGTTTTAGCTTTTTGCCATCTTCGCCTAACAAAGTCACATTCAATGAATGAGCTCCGCCTTTTGATTGGTCAAAGTATGCCATATCTACTATTGTTTTATATACGCCAGAGTCCCATAGATATGAGCCTCCACCTAGTGAAGTTTCTTTTAATTTTATATCATCGTGCATACTAAATTTGCCCATAATACAAATCTCCCTTAGTTACTGTGAATAAAGATCTACAAAGGTAGTAACAAAACCCTCTGTAAATCGGTTAAATACGGTGCGGAGCACCGTTAGAAAATAAGATATAAGCACTTTTTATATAGACTATTTAGCTTACTCAGGCTGTAGCCTTGTTAGCCTCTAGGACTAACGTCTCCCATAGGTTAGGACACGCAAAATTCGGGTGTAAGCACTAAATGTAGTACCGAAAAATAAATGTCCTAACTTATGAATGGCTACATGTGTATGCGATAGTAGCCGTACCGTTGAAAAATTTGACTAGGAACAAGACTAAGTTGAAATCCGTGAATCACTTAGTAAAAAACTAGTCAAATCTGAAATACACTTTCAGGGAGACAAGTGAATTGTAACATGTATTTAACTAAGTCCTTGTACTTTATA
>Ga0181396_1000149_pt1 | contig 16490 bp, 22 predicted proteins | sample 19SPOviralmetaG_FD_130125 | JGI IMG/M metagenome (GOLD analysis project Ga0181396, IMG submission 130125) | Marine viral communities from the oligotrophic San Pedro Time Series (SPOT) site, San Pedro Channel, CA, USA - 19 SPOT_SRF_2011-01-11 | ecosystem: Environmental > Aquatic > Marine > Strait...
CATCAAGGGCACCCGCTATCGCTACGTTTGTTGTCCCCGTTGGGATTTCGATTACGTCAGCGTCAGCATCGTTTTTGATCGTGACATCGTTTGTGCTGCCTTGGCCTGTGAGGATCAAGCCCTCTGCGGCTGTGTAACCTATCGCAGCATTGTCACCAGCGGCTGTATCGCCATCAGCGTTCAACGTGCCAGCAGTAAGATCACCAACAATGTCCACGTTAGTAGTGCCAGTAGGGATCGTGAGGACAGTTCCATCGGCGTCGTTCTTCAACGTGACATCGGACGTTGAACCTTGCCCCGTAACGATGATGCCTTCTGCACTTGTATAACCAAGCGCAGCAGCATCGCCAGCAGAGGTGTCGCCAGTTATGTTTGGCGTATCTAGCGTCTTGTTGGTAAACGTTTGCGTAGCTGCAATACCCGCTAAAGTGTCCGTAGACGCGGGTAGCGTCAGTGTTACGTTGCCACTAAACGCACTGTGTGCAGGCGCTTGAATCTGGGCGTAGTGCGCGTTAGAGCTTTCACAGTAAAACTTGATCGTAGACGCGGTGCCACCATTCTTAATTGCAATGTCGCCTTGAGAAACAACAACGCCGTTACTTGATCCACCTGCTACGCCAAGGGTCCCAGCAATCGTTGCGTTTGTTGTGCCGGTTGGTACCTGTAGGACAGCGGCATCTGCATCATTCTTGATCGTTACATCGTTGGTAGATCCTTGCCCCGTAAGGATAAGCCCCTCTGCGGATGTATAACCTATAGCGGCGTTGTCACCAGCCGATGTATCTCCAGTGGCCTCGACAGTCGATCCCGTTATTACCCCAGAGGCGGTTAGTGCCGCAACCGTTGTTGTGCCTGTAAGATCAAGGTCCACGAGAGCGTCAACTATCGCCGCGCCTGACCCAGCGCCATCCGAATAGACTGCTTTAGTCTGACCAGTTGGGATGGTGACATTCGCACCAGAGCCTTGACTGATGATGATGCTCTGTGACCCGCTGGTAGCATTCTCAATGAACCACAGCTTACTGACCGTGTTTGGCCCTATCGTGATCGTGCAAGTGCTATCTAGGGTGCCAGTGTACTTCAGGAACAGAGAGCGGCCCGGATCGGTAGATCCATCAGCAATCGTCGTGGTGTGGGTGTCTGCATTCGTCGTGATCGCTTCTGTGCCAAACGAAAATGCCTCTGCAATCAACTCAAGGTTGGTATTCGTACTGGTGCCCCAGGTACCTGCCTCATCGCCGGTAGATATCTCTTTGAGCCGTAAATCGTTAACGTAAGTTGCCATCTGTTTTCTCCGACTTTTAGTCTTGGGCTTTCTCTATTCCCTTAATAACTTTCTTTACTCTCTGAAACATCAGAGCACCTCTTGCCACCCAGGTGTTTGACTTGTGTCTACCAAGCTCCAAACATTAACAGCAGATACTGCTCCTGTAGCTGAAACCCCTTCTACGACAACCACTTTTGGTATTGCGACTGTTACACTTCCAACTGCCCCAGTTCCTGCAACACCTGTTGGAACAATCGTTTGTCCCAGCCCAACAGTAACTGTTCCAATAGCACTAGTACCTGCGACACCCGTAACTGCAACAGGGTTTACTTCGCCCCATGGGCCTGCGCCCCAAGTACCTCTGCCCCATCCAAATAGATCTGCCACATATTACTCGCTATGCGATGCGAATAATCGCATTTGAGGCATCTGCTGCGGGAAATTGAATAGTAAAATCCCCTGAATTTGAAGTTTTATCAGCGCCAAAATCTAACGCACATACAGCAGGGTCGCCAGAAGCAGAATCATTAAAAATCAACGCGCCTCGTGCAGTAATACTGCTTGAGCTAAACGTAAGATTAGCAAAGTCTGTGAACGCTGTAGTGCCTGAAGTAGTAGGATCAACGCGAGTTAGCGCGGCGCCTTTAGCAGTGTAACCCGTGCCAGATGCTTCGTTTGACGTTGTGTACGCTGTAGTTCCGGCGCCTAAAGAAGCGGAGCTTGTATACAACGCAAGATTAAACGTGCTGCCACCTGAGTTCTTGAAGTTATGCACTGCCTCCATAAGCTCTTTCTTGAAGCTAGTACACATTGCAGTTGTTATCGCCATTACAGACTCCTGATTATGTTCGCCATGTCGCCATGGCCTTGACGTTCTAGTTCGGCAATCAACGTTGTTCTATCGCTCTTGATCGCTTCTTTAATGTAAAAACTTACCGTTGTTTCCACAGACTGCTTAAAAGCTTCAGCTTGCTGGGCAATCAAAGGATGACAGTTTCCACCGACACTCACAATTCTATCTGATGCCGTCTTTGCCCAAAACTCTGGGTCATGCCCTTTGTTCTGAGTTGTTGCCACAACAACGTTGCCAACCTCAAGAGCAGATGCTTCAAACAAAGCCAATGTTACCCCCTAGCAATATCGTATCTGAATTCATCTCTTGCTCCATAGCCTTCTCCAAGCTTCTTTAGCGCGGATACAGCAGACAAGAAACGTTGCTCGTACTGAGCGGCTTCTTCAGGTATTTTCAAAAAAGTAGCCGCTTCAACTAGCGTGCCATACAACATGGCATCTGGCGCATTATCTGAAAGCCAGGTTGTGCTTGATCCTGACGTTGTTGTCAGAGATGCAGGACGATATTTGTAGTGAAGTTCATAGTCGTAATTAGCTGCAGGTGTAGGCGCCAAAATGAACGTGCTGTCATCAAACAAAGCATAATACTTTGTTGCCCCAGTCGTTGATGGATTTGGCGTGTAGTCTCTAATAAACGATACATGTTTGAGCAATGGATAGGTGTAAACACTGTCGATGATCAGCGCCAAACTGTATGTGGCCAAGAAGTCTGATGGCGTACCTAGGTATGGAGAACTTGAAGTGCCGTTGCCTGTAACGTTCTTTCTGAACACAGGAAGCTCCACATTCTTCAATATGCGCTCTTCTGCCTCCTGGATAAAAGTATCTAGCTCGGCAACAAAAGTCGTCTCTGCAGTCTCACAGTAGTCCTGAACCGTAGATTTTAAGCTCGCTAATGTAAAACTCATGTTGTTACCACCGTTACTGTTCCAATGGAGCCGGTTGCGCCATCAATGCTAAAGGCCGAGCCAATAGGGTCGCCAGTGATAGACATCATCTGGTTAGCGTCAATGGTCCTAACAACGCCTTCACCAGCTACAGTGCTTGCCGACCGATTCGGCCTAGCAAACCTCAAGCCCTCTGGATCAGAAACGTGCCTAGGCGGCTCTAGTTGAGGGTGTTTTGGTTCAAAGCATTCATTACAAACGCGGAACCCAGTCCACTCTTCTTTAAGTTCTGTGTATTTATACTGAAAGCCACATCTGTCGCAGATGGCAATCGCATACTTGCCAGAAGCAAAGGCCATTACGCTATCCTAGACCTCATGCTAGGAGCTACCATCAATGACGCTCTGCTTTGATCTTGATCAGCAGCTCGAGCAAACTCCTCGTCATACAAGGCTTTAAGCATCTGAACCCGATCAGGCGCCTTCTTCAAAGCTATGTAGTAAGACAGCCCTGCTGCCAGACATGGGTAAAACCTAAAAGGGACATCTACTGTGTTGACACCAGCGTCTGCGTCTTCAATACGAACCAGGCGGTTAATGATCAACTGGTCCGTAGAATTTTCAGATGCAGGCCAAATATACAGCCTTGGCGTTATTTGTTTGTCTAGAAAGAACTGAGTCGGCCTAGATTGAGTAGATTTATCGGGAAGATTCCAGTACTCAGACCGCCCGATCTGCTCCATGGCTATATCTGTCGTGTTGCTGCCGTCAGTTCGCCTAACAACAACATCAAGCACATCGATGGTAGTAGCCGTTAAATCAATAAACTCATCACCCTGAGATAAGGTGGTGGTACTATTGGTAACAGTCCACTGGTTTAACCCTCTGTTTGCCCAATCAGCAAACAAAAGATTGAGTGACCGTCTTGCGGTCACCCCATCGTAGCCAGTGCGGTACTCAAGGCCGCATCGTTCAAATGCTTCCTCAACGTACTCCGCAACATCTGGCTCGAAATCAGAGCTTCCTGAGGTTGCCATTAGTACGTCTTCAATACTTCAACGATTACGGTGTAAGTGTCTGTGTTGCTTGCACCGATTGTGGTGAACTTCACATCACCCGTCTTTCCAGATCCAGCATCATTTGGTATCCCAGAAAACGGTGAATAATCATGGAATCCATTTGAATCAGGCGACAAGCCGATGATCAGCGTATCTGTGGTTGCATCGTTCAAAAGCTCAACGCCCATGCCGACGCACTGCCACCAGATTTTTGCAATAGCAACCTCAGTGCAAGCTGATCCAGCACTGTTAGCCGCAAGAGCACTTACGTCAATCTTGGTAACTGCTGACTCGCCACTTCCATCACTTATGTTTGTAAACTTCAGTACGGCCTTTCTCTCGCCATCCTGGATGGTTTGAGATGTTACTGTATCAGCCATGCTTTTCTCCTAAATAGAGAGGGCTTATGCCCTCTCATTGAAGTTAATCAATATATTACTGATCAGCAAACGCAGGCGCAGTAGTACTCGTTACATTTCCAAAGATCTGATAGTTGGTCGTGTTCAAGCCAACAATGGTTACCTCAAAGCCAGCAGGCACATTCAACTGAATGCTGCTGTTTGAGTTACCGTCTGAGAACACGCTGCTAATTGCATTGCCATCAGTATCAAGGAACGTAACACCACCAATGTAAAAGTTGGTGTTGCCAGGGGTAACGATCAAAGCATCCGTTGCATCAGCCGCGCCGCCCGCGTAAACAAACTTAAACACAGAACCAGCAACTGGTGCAGGCAGGGTGTAAGTGTTGTCTTGTCCGCCATCTGGAACAAGCAGAACTCGTCCACTGTGAGTGGCGTTGGTAAGCGTTACGTTGCCGTCTGCTAGGCTAACTGGAGCGCCGCCATAGGTAGTGATTTCAGTAATTGCGCCAGTAGTGGCATTTTTGCTGATAGCTTTGAAGGTGCTTTCAGATCGCACCGCACCCGAAAAAGTCGTATTCGCCATGAGTATCTCCTGTCGTGGCTAGTGTCAGATGCGGTATGCATCTGTCAGGGATAGTTGTTTTATACAGCACAAAAAGAAAAGGGGCAACAAGTGCCCCTTATCTCATTGTTCCATGTGGAACAATTAAGCGCCTTGAGAACCAAACACGGCGCGTGGGTTACTGAAGCCGAAGCTGTAACGCTCACGGGCCTTGTAACGCACGTTGCCTGTGTCGAAATCACCTTCCATAGAAGTTGAGATCGGGCTTCGCTCGAAGTGCTTGAACCCATCTGGGCAGTCGGTCTTAACAAACCAAGCATCAGTGTCAGTCAAGAAGTGGTTCACTGCATAACCTTGCGGCAGCATGCCCATATTCCTGATTGCATTGATGTCGTTGTCAGCCGTACCTACTCGTCCGGGGGTGTCTAGAAGACGATCCGCCACAAACTGAAGCTGTGGTGGAACAATCAACTTAACGCCCTGCAGAGCCAAGATCATATTACGATCATCTACAAACGTAGAAATGCTGATTAAAGCATCTTCGAGTGAGGTTTCGTTCAGATCTGAGTAAGCACTTGGTCGGTTTGAGAACGTACCACCGCCAGCGAGGGGGTGTGCATCGTCAATCAACTCGACACCGTCGCCGCCAGCAAAGCTAGAGTTGAACGCATTGTTCAAAACGTTAGCAGCTTTAACTTGCTTTGAGTGTGCCATGCTGCGCGCAAGAGCCTTCGTATAACGCGCACCAAGGCGGTCATACAAGTTGTCTTCCACTGCTTCCTCGGTCAACGCGAAAGCAAGCGCAACGGTTTCGTGAGTGTAACGAGAAGTGAAACCTTCAGACGCAGAATCGTAACCGACACTTTGTCCTTCAGACTTATCACGAGCGTTACCAAAGCCTACGATCAGCACTTCTTCTTCAAACGCTCGGTCTGAAGATTCAGTTTCAAAGATCTCGGCGTGCTCGTTTTCATAACGAGCGTATTCCATGCCAAATAAAGCGTTGAGACCAGGCTCTAGCTCTTTGGCTAATTGTGCTCTTGAAATAGCCATTAGTTAGCCTCCTATGCTAAACCGGCGCCTTTTTGGCCGTAAATTGAGTTCTGAATAACAACAAGAACGTTGGTATTCGCCGTAGCAACATCTGAGTTTTCTGGGTCGCCAGAAATATCAATTGCTTTAATTGGCAAGCCTGCCGTGGTTGCACCCGTGGTCACATCTAGCTCAGCGCCAGAAATGCCAGTTACAGTGCTTCCAGCACTGGTGTACACAATATCGAAGTTACCGAACAAGTCGGCAATCGGGAACGTGTCATCAGCCTGGATTTCGTACACAACATTCGGATCATCAATGATAAAAGCAATGATGTCTGAAGCATTAGTACTTGCAGGGTAGAAGTTGCTGTAAACCTGTTCCTTAGTAGTAGGATCGGTGTACTGACAACCGTTAAATACACCAACGATAGGCACAGTGCCTCCGTCAGCGTGAACCTCTACCGTACCACCAGTAACCTGGGCAACCATATCTCCTTGGAAGATAGCAGTTCCATAGTTAGCAGCGATCCGATATCGGCTTTGTCCACCAGTATAGGGGGCACCGCCCACCATACGCACTGGACGCATTCCAAAAGCGGCATCTTGGTTCGCCATTTGGGATCTCCTAGTTAAACACAATCAAAAATGAGGTCATTTCTTCCCTCGGCCAAATGATACCTGCGTCTTTCTCTCGTTAGAGATTGGCATAGCAGGGTGCTCATCTTTCATAAGATCGTTATCAACAGCATGCATCTGTTGATCCGTTTGCTTAGCAAAATAAGCATTTCTTTCTTCAACCGTTTCTTCTGGGATTTTTGCAAGCATCAATCCGCCAACACCCACAGTGCCGGTATGGTTGCCTTCGTCAATGACGGGCAAGTCATAGCCTGCGATTTCTTCAGGACGTACAGGTTCGTACCCCTCACGAAATCTCATGTGAACATTGGTCTTGTCTGCTTCCCCACGAATATGGGTTCGCAGCCATCGATACTTCATCCCCGGAGGCGGTTCAGGAGTTTCCAACGCTTGAGGCGGCTTCCATGGTTTACGGGCAGCTTTAGCCTCTCGGCTTCCACTGCTTCTTGGCGTTCTATTAGAACCCTTTATTTCGTCACTCATGATCGTTGTAGCCTCATTTTCTGTTTTGCGTATTCTTTGAACGGTACTCCAAGCTTCCTAGCTAATGCTTGTTCGCTTGTTGTCAGTTCAACTCTACGAGAGTTTTGATTGCGTCCAGTTCCAGTCGTGCGCGATCCAGAGACAACAGTTTGGACGGGTTGTTGGTTGTCTCCCGCGTTAGTTTGCTCGTTAAATTTATGCGGCAGTTCTTGCCTCATACGAGAATCAATTTGAGCGTAGTATTCATCAGATTCTAAGTCAACACCGCTCTGTATTAAGTCATTGTGTATAGCGAAAGCCACATTGGTCATGACAGTATCCGTGCCGAACCATTCATTTGCAGAAGCCCAGTCTTGGGCCTTAGCTGATGGCTCTTGATACGCAGGCTCTTGTTGGTAAACAGGCTGTTGCTGAGCAAGCTCTTGCTCTGCCTGCATATTAGCTTCTTGCTGCTCAAGCCAGTTTGCGTAATCAACTTTGTATTTCTCAAGATCTCTTTGATACTGAGAAAGCGCATTGCGATCCGCTTCAGCCCTAGCCAGAAGCTGTTGAGCTTCGGCCATAGCGTCAGGGTCGCCAGACTCATACGCAGTTTTAAGATTGCGTTTAGCCGCTTCAGCTTGAGTCTCCACACGGCTAGCAAACTCGTTGCTATACGTTTCCTGCATTTTCAAGTTTTGCTCAGCAGTAGACGTTTGAGTGTTTTGCAGTTGAGAAGCTAGTTGCTCATTCTGTTGTTGCAACTCTTTCGCGTACTGAAGCGCCTGCAACTCTCTGCGCTGAAAGTCTTTTGCTTGGCCAACAGCCTTGTTGATGCGCTCTTGTGCAGAACGAGCGCGCCTTTCGGCCTCTGTAAGCTCTGGCTCTGCATCAGTATCAGGCGACTCAAACTCTTCGCGGACAGAGTCTTCAGTAACCGGCGCAATGGATTCAGCTTCTTCTTCAGAGAACTCAATGTAAGTAGGTTCTTCCTGAACTTCTTCTTCAACACGCTTGTGTTCGGGAAGCGCAGCCTTGTTTATGTTGTCATCGTCAAGCTTTGATAAAGCTTCAGTCAATGTTTCTTCCGACATGTCATTTCACCTATGCAGACTTAATATCGTCTGGGTTAAGAATGGTTCCAATCACTTCATCGTCATTAATGATTCGCACTTCATGGTCATCCTCAAGGGAGAACCTAGCACCGGCATAACGACCAATAAGCACCCAATCACCCACTTCACACCATGGGTCATCACCAAACTTCTCGTAGTCCTGATAGGCAAGCGGGCCCATTTTCATGACATAACAAACAGAAGTGGCAAGGTTTTCCTTGTCGAGCGTTGATTGGATTAACTGTATACCGCCTTCTGTCATGCCCTTTCCTTTGTAAGGAAGTACTAACAAACGATAGCCAGTTGGGGTTGGCATTCTTTCAACCAAAGACTTGTCTAGCACAGACGGGTCTAAGACCCGATTTTCTTCATTCACATATGCATCCGTAACGGACGGTTTTGATGCGATGGAATCTAATAATAGATCACTCATCGAGGGGATCTCCTTCAATATGCAACGCTTCTTTCAGTTCATCACGAAGGGTGCGAAGCATTGATAACTCACCCATCGCAAATTTGTAGTCCTCCATATCCTTGATATTACCAGAGGTTATATAATCAACATGAGACTGCTCATATTGATCTAGTTTTTTGTAGATGTAGGCCGCGAGAGATAGTGAATCCATTTATCTAACGTAGGACCCCATCGGATTTTCAAAAACATTGAAATCAACTCCAGGCGTATTGCCCGGAATGGCGCCTGGGATGTTAGAAGACATTACAGGCTGTGCATTAGGCTGCGGCGCTGGTTGATTAGCCTCAGGCCGTGGCACTGTTTCATAAATAGGATCAGGCCTTGGAATATACGTTGGGAAGAAGTCAGTTGGCATAGGTTGCGACTGAGCCATTCCTGCGTAAGGCGCTAAAGCCTGCATAGGTGCTTGCTGACCATACCCGCCAAAAACGCTACCAACTGGTGGTTCTGGTCGTTGTGGCATCACCATCATGCCAATGCCATTGCCTGCATCTACATTGGTTTCACCCGTGCCGCCTGCAAGAAATCTTGCTGCAAAGCCTGGGTCATACGACTGACCAACGATGTTGCTTGATATTAGTGAGTCAGGAGTGCCAAGGTTTGATGTTGGCGGAACATATCTGCCTTCAAACTTATCCGGCGTTTCTGTGGGAGGGGGCACAAATTCTGGTGGAGGAGAAGACTCTGTAGGAGCCGTAGTCGCAGGCGCGGTGATGTACATCGCCCTTGATGGCTTGCTTGCTTCCCACTGCTTTAAATTTTCTTTGTATTCCCTGTTCGCTTTTTGATAACTCTTACTTGCCGCACCCATACCTTTAGGCCGTCTGGGCTTTGTAGGCTTAGACTCCATCCAGTCAATATAGTCTGACTCGAAAGATACCCCGCCAGCCTGCTGTTGTGTGGCAGGCATTTGAGGTGATCTCGGAAGACCGTCACTCATGCTCGGAACACGTTCTCCTACAGTGATGCCATAAACTTCATTAGGATTGCCTCGCCCTGGCCTCATAAATACTTCAGTCGCTATAGGCGCTGGAGGCATGGGCATTTCAACGGGTGCTTGCCCGCGATTGTACACATCGTCTGGTCGACGAGTGCCTCTTGATGGATCAAGAGTGCCTTCCATACGCATACGAATCCCATCGTCTGGGCGGCGTGGAGACGGAGATCTACCCTCGAACTCTTCTACACTGATAAACCTGTTGGGGTTAAGTGGTGGCGTCGGCAACGGGCGACCTAGCATGGGATTATTAAACTTATCAGGATCATCAATGTAATCTTGACGATTGGGCGAATAACCTCGAATGGGAAGCGCGCTCATTAGTAAATCCCGCTGAATTTCTTGCCGCGCAGTGCCGCACCACCGCCTCGAGACTCACCAGCGCCAAAAGGGGCGGGCTTGCCTGGGGTAGCAATGGTTTCAGCCTTCGCATAGTTAACGGTGCCCTGATCCTTAATAGATACCTTGCTGTCGGTAACCTTGGGCTGAGGAAAACTTGTTTGACGCTTGATCATGACTTTTTACCTTTAGGTGCTGATTTGGGTGCGGCCTTAGCTTTAGGCGCGGCTTTCTTCTTGGGCGCGGCCTTTACTTTGGGTTCGACCATCGCCTCAACATTCGCTTCAGTTTCCGCAGAAACTTCTTCCACAACTGCCGGTTGGATGGGCTTTGGTTCTTCGCCATTCTTCAAAGCCTCAAATGCCTTGTTTGCGGCCTTCTGAACTTGGGCCATTTTCTGTCGTACTGAACTCATTGTAAATCTCTCTATCGATTACCGAAAAATTCTTTCGCCACGTTTTCTGCAGTTTTAGCCATTTGAGCAGATTTCTGCAAGTCGATTCTTTCCCTTGCAACACTATCTTTCATTTCAGCCAATTCGCGCTGTAAGTCCATGCGCTCATCAGCCATGTCGGCAGTGTTATCAATTCGCTCACTTTCCAGCTTAATTCTTCGATCAGCTTCCTCAGCTTTGCGCTGCAGATCCGCTTCTTTGATATCAAGCTCACGATCACGCAGATTAACCAGCGGGTCATCTTGTTGTGTCGGCGCAAGCTCTGGCGCCATAGCCTCAGTCAACTGCATAGAAATCTGTGCGACCTTGTCTTCCATGATCACCTGCATCTGCTGTTGCATCTGCTGCATTTGCATCTGAACCTGCTGCATCATCATCGGATCCATCTGAGCTTGCTGCTGAGTCTGCTGCATCTGTTGCTGCATCTGTTGAATCTCAGGGTCTTGCTGAGCCATCTCACGCGCTTTGAAATCAATGTGCTGATAAATGTGCGCTTGAATCATCGACATGCCCTGCTGTTGACCAGGAGGCGCTGCAGAAATAAGCGGTGTTTTTAATAACGCAATATGCGAATCAATGTGAGCATCGTGATCTTGTTCAGCAAACGCCTGTGCAGGCTGCATCTGCAAGAACCCAGAGTTCTCCATTGCTGGTGACACAGGTTGAGGCTGTGGTGGTGGTGGCAACAACTGCTCAATCTGCTGCACACCCATCGCCTCGTACATACGGCGATACGCCTCGTACATGCCTTGTGGCCCATGGATCTGCGGGTTCGACTGGACCATTTGCATCATCTCTTGAGCAAGCATAACGCGCTGGCTCATGGAGAATATGTTCGGGTCAGACACAGGAATGATGTCGATACGATCATCAAAGTCCTGTGCCAACAACTGCTGCTGCCCACTAGCGATCTGGTATGGATACGCCTTGATCGGTGACTCTTTGATCACTCGTGCAAGTATGTTGAACTCCACGCGCTGGCTGTAATGCATTCGCTTGTGTATCGCGCTCATCACTCGACTACCGCGCTCAAGCAACGCAATCGTTGTGCCTACAGGCGCCTCTTGATTGCCATCACCAATCTGCATGTCACCAACAGAAGCGAAACGACGGCCTGCTTCAACCAACATGCCCAGCAACTGCAACAGTGTGCCGCTTGGTTCTTTGAACGGCAGGGGCATCAACGCATCGCGCAATGACCCGCCAGGCGCATCCATGTCTCTGAACTCGCCAGGTTGCAATGGAACATCGTTGTCTCGTATACGAATGCCACGAGCCTTAAATCCTGCAGGCAAGTTCGCCAACGTACCGGCATCAATCAACTGACGCAGAATAGAAGTGGCCGCTTGAGACAAGCCACCAATCATGTGGGTCAGACCAAAACCGTAAAAACCAACACCTGGCAGAAACTTATAGTGAACAAAATAGTCAATGCGACGGCGCATAGCATCGTCTTGCTTGTAGTTCCTGCGAACAGAAAGGATAGTGCTCTGCTTCGGTAGTAACGTGACGATGTACGGTAGTTTGATGCCCGTTTCTTCGCCTTGAGCATCGACATCTTCAAACCCTGGAATGTCCAACTCAACATGAACCTCCATAACCTCGGCGTCGTAATCGTTTGAGCTACCAGATGGCTTAACGCCTTGTAGTTCATCAATCTCTTCCTCAATGTCACTAGCTGAATATGTCGAGTCATCAGACTCGCCACTGACCTTTGTCTTGCGATAAAAACCAGCCTGCTGAAGCTTGCGGACCTCGTTCATCGACATGTCAATTACATGCGTGATACGAACCGCATCATCAAGACTCGTGGTGCCATAAGGCACAATCAGCTTCTCAGACGGGATGAAACGCGATACAGGACGGCCTAGCGACTGATCAAAGTGAACCTTACGGAACGCACTGCCAGACAAAGGCAAATAGAAAAGTAGTTGGTCTGTCTCAGGATCGTATTCTTTCATCTCCTGAGTGATCAGATAGTTCATGAACTCCTGCACACGAGCAGCCTGAAGGTCAGTCTGGGGCGTGCCCATACCCATGACCATCGTCTTAACAGGCCCGCCAGAAGGCAACATCTCTTTGTAAGCTTGTGCTTGGAACTGCGTGACAGACTCAGCCAAGAGGGGGTGAATGACGCCAGAAGCCCCGTCAAAGGGTTCTGTGCGATCTTCAAACTTCATACCTAAGAACTTCAAGCCCTCGGTGTACTGATCAATCCACTCTTTGCGCGATGACTTATCGTCATCAATATCACCCATCAAGTCAGAGTAGATTCGGCCTAGATCCGCTTGATCAATAACCTCTGCAAGGTTGGCGTCAAACGCAAGAGGAGCCTCCATGTCAAGATCGCCTTCACCAAAGACCATGGTGCCATCGTCCATCATCATGGCATCTTCATCGTCCATGTCATCAAACATCAGGTCTTCATCAGAACCCTCAGAAAGCTGAATCTCTTTTGAACTGTTTTCGATATCAAGTTCATCGATATCAACGTCATCTACACCGCGCTCTATAGCCATGGCTCGCCCTTTCTGAGTTCGTCTCAGTCTTTGTCTGCGTACAGATTATCGAAGATACGGTTCACATCTAGCGTGTAATCCAAGTCCGACTTGCTGTAATGAATATGCTGTGACGGCCTAAAATCAGGGGCGCCATCACCAGTCTCAAACCACGCAGGATGCGTCACCCTCACCCTGTTGTTTGGCAAAGCTACTATATTCCCAGTCCACTCGCCAGCATCAAGTAACTCCATCACATGCGATTGCTTATGCTGAGCAGGATCATCAGCAATCTCATTCTCAGCATAATCAACCGTGAACAAGTACTTCGCGGGGTACATTTCCCCACCAATCTTGGCCATCCAGGGGCACGGCGTTGCGCGATCTAAAACGTATACAGCATGAGTGTGAGAAGAACAGTCCCAAGGCTGGGCATCATGTACCGCCATGGGGACTGGCCACTCCTCAAACGGCGTATCCGCGACCAAAGCGGTGATTGGCATTCTTGCCCACATGGCTCCACCATGAACATTCGGTTCGTCCTCATCATCGTCAGTTTCACACCCAGTGAAAATAACCTGAAAACTGAGGCATCTCGTAGGCATCGTAGTTACAGCAATAACCATCGCGTGTAAAAACTCGCCATGGTATTTCTCGTGATTGTGTGTGTATTCCCGTCTCACCCACGCTTTGAAGTGTGGGATGTTGCTTTGTAAGTATGGCAATTAAAAAATGTCCTTAGCATAGTCTATTGCCCGTTCAACAAAGCCTGGCGGTTCTTTTGGTTTCGCCGCAGGGGTTGGAAGCCTGACCCCAAGTTCCTTTTGTTTTTCAGGCGTTAAATAACCTCTGATATCGTCTTGCAAGTCTTCAAGCTCATTTAGACGAGTTCTGTCTGAACCTATGGGATAGTAACCATAGATCTCCAATAGATCATCTCTTCTTTGCTTGTCTTCACTGGTGGTTGGATTTTTTTTGGCCAAGGCATCTAGGTAATAGTGCCCTTCGCGCACAAGATTTCTGAGCCTAGAGCGTTGGTCTTTAAGGCTCTCATACTCAACGCGGCCCATCACAGAGTCGCGGTCAGCAAGATCCATCTTCTGATTTACCTCTTCAAGCATCTCTTCCAAGAAGGGCAGGTTTTGACCTCTATGGAATAGCTCATGAGACACGGTGTCTGATGTTTGATCTAAATCACCAACGCCATAGTTCTCTATTGTTTTTGGACTGGTTGCTTGAAAGTACCTGATCTCATCAGGCTTGGGGTAAGAGCCTTGGTAGAAATCAAGACCCATTCCTTGATCTATCCGCCTAGCAACACGATTAGCGTCTGCTTGTGGCAAGTAGTATGAACCGGCGGTGGTTGAGACGTATTGCTCTTCACCACCTCTCGGCATGCCTTTAGGCTTGATAACAGCGCGTCGGCCTTGTGACCCTTCCTGATCACCTTGGCCTTGCATGCCTAGGTAAGACATTAAGCCATAAAGGCCACCATAGCGGAGGTCTTCGGGAAGACGGGTCTGAATCTCATCCTCAAACTCAATGTCAGCCATCTGTTCAGATGCCGCACGAGCTTCCTCAGACAAGGCATCCCGCAGCAGGTCTTCTATCCCCACTTGGCTTCCCACTTGGTGCTCTTAGCGCGCTTATTGGCCATGCCGCCTTTGGCTCTCTTGATAGGAGAATTGGATGGCTTGATGCCACGCTTCTCCATCTCCGCACGACCAACACGGGTCATCAACTCGTTTATGCCTGCCGTAGCTGTACCAACACCAGTCGCGCCCGCAACAACACGGTTGCGAGTCTTCTTCGCTGAAGTCGCTGCACGCTCACGATCAGCAATCGACGGGCCTTTCTGATCCCGCATAGACTTTGGCGTGGGCTGGTTCTTAGATGCCTCTTGCGCTTTCTTAACGGCAGTCTTGCCATACTTCTTGATCGCAGCCTCAACGCCTTTCTTAGCGATGAGGGCGATGATCGGGAATAACGGAGCAGCCATTACTTCATCGCCTTGCCGTAACCGCGCTTAGCTGCGCCTACACCGCGTGGCTTAGTAGGCTTCTTCTTGACAGCACCGCCCATGGCGTAGCCCTTCTTCTTCATGGCACCACCCTTGGCCATGCCTTTGGACTTCATCATGCCGCCCATAGCCTTCTTGGCGACTCCTCGACCCTGCAAGATGTCCGCCTGTGTTACCTTGCCGTCCTTGTTCAAGTCAGGGAATCCACCCTTCTTCATGCCCATAGCCTTACGCCCACCACGAGCGCCGCCCTTGGATGCCATCTTAGATTTCATCATACCGCCTCCCATTTTCTTGACCGGCTCTTTCTTCTTGGGGCGAGACTTACCAGGCAAGAAGTCAATCGCGCCACGGGCGCCACCAAACTTACCGTCAGACCCCAACAATAATCTGCGAATACCGCCAACCTTCTTCGTTTCAGAATTCTTCGTTTCAGAATTCTTCGTTTCAGACTTCTTGGCAGAAGATGCCGCAGAAGAAGTTTTACGCGGAGTTTTGCCTTCAACGCGATTATACGCTTGAGTGAGTGTCTCACCCTTCTTCCGGCCAAGCTCTTCCTTAGTAATCGCTAACTTCTTCTTGCCATCAGCGCCCGTGTAAAATCTAGAACCTGCTCTCTTTGCCGCAGCAACAGACTTGTAATTCTTCCATTCTGGGCCGCTTGATGCAGGTGTGGATTTGGCGGCCTGCGCTTTAGGAGCAGGGGTTTTGGAAGCAGGCTTCGTCTTGGCGGGAGGGTTTCCAGAAGAACGCAAAACACCCGTACTTGCCTTGGCAGAATCTTGTTGAGCCAAACGCTCTCGACGCTTCATGTCGGCAATCGCTTTCTTTTCGTCAGCATTTAAAGCCCTGCCACTAACAGACGCAGCTTGACGATCAATCTTTGCTTGCTCACGAGCACGAACACGCTCTTTGCGAGCCTCTTCATTACTTGCTATCTGCCGTTCTTTTTCTCTCCTGAGTCGAGCAGCACGTCTCTTGCCTTCAGCTTCGCGCTGCTTGAGAGTCTCCATGCCCTTGCGTCTTCGGTTTACTTTACCTTGAATATCGTCCCTGCTCTCGGATCGGGGCATGTCGCCACTGAGGTATGTGCCAATCGTGCCGAATAAACCCTTCTCCTCAAGAGTGTCAGAAGCAATTTGCTGACGAGTCCGATCATCGTACTTCGTTTTTGCCATAGCTGGCTCCTAATAATATGCGCGCTGTCGCCGGTATACTTCCTCTTCATCCTCGTCAGAATAAAGATTAATGAAGTTGCCTTGACGGAATCTTAATATCGCCTGCGTCGTAGTGTCCACATAATCATCGTGCGGTGCAAACGGAAATGCAGCACACTCCTCAATCACCTCATCCGCAAATACACGGTCAGGCGCCCATACCATACCAGCCTCAAACACAGGGCTAACAGCGTGTACACGCGACATCTTGTCATTACCCCTAGATGGCCGGTAATTCACCACAGGGATGCCCATA
>Ga0181396_1000153_pt1 | contig 16309 bp, 18 predicted proteins | sample 19SPOviralmetaG_FD_130125 | JGI IMG/M metagenome (GOLD analysis project Ga0181396, IMG submission 130125) | Marine viral communities from the oligotrophic San Pedro Time Series (SPOT) site, San Pedro Channel, CA, USA - 19 SPOT_SRF_2011-01-11 | ecosystem: Environmental > Aquatic > Marine > Strait...
CAATATCTAATTCAATATTATCATTTTCTAATAATGCTAATATACGTTCTTTATTAAAATAATCATAAATATTTTTGGAACCCCAATAGATAGGAATAATTCCCGCATTTAAACCCAATATTATTTTTTCAGTTATATATGTATCTTCCCTACTATTTTCCATTGAAATAATAAATTTATATTCACTAATTTTTTGTTTAAATTCATCACTATTATATGGTGCATTTAAAATAAAATTAGACTTATTTTTATATCTTCCTAAATAATCTATTGCAAAATATTTTTCTAATTTACTTAATATATAATTTCTTTTACAACCATTTGGATTACTTATAACAACACAAATATCTTTTTTAGGAACTGTATCTATTTTATTAATATTATCAAAATTTATTTTATTGGAAAATAAATAAGATATATATAATGGTAAATTTATAATGTTATTATTATTTCTTTCACCAAATAATACACAATCATATTTATTAGTATCACACAAACATTTTGATTCTCCATTAAATAAATAAGTATGTTGCCATTTTTTTACATCAATGGCAGTTTTTGTATTAATTAGCATATCAAATTCACATAAAATATTAGAATCATTTAAATTACCAATTTGAATACTATCTATATTATAAATTTTTTTAAATAAATAAATAAAAAAATCTATATTTGTTCCTGGATTTTTATTGTCTAAAAAACCAGAGTAAAAACCATTAAAAAATATTTTCATTTTATATAAAAATAATTAAATCTTTTATATAATAATTTATTAAAGAATAAATTTTTCATTAAATAAATTCATTATATTTCCAGGACTATAATCATTGTACATATTCCAATTATTTTGTTTTAATTCATCTTTATTATTAAATAAATAAATCATTAATTTATATAATGATGATGCATCTTGATAAATAAAACATTTATCTTTTAATATTGATAAATGGTTTTTCTCACCCATATCACTTGTTAATATAGGTTTATTTCTTGTGGAAAATTCTCCAACTGCTAATCCAAAAGTTTCACCCATTTTTCTTGCGTGAATCATAACATCACAAGTATTAATAAATTCTGTTTTCTTTTCTAAATCTATTATAGCTTCTAAAAATATTAAATTATTTTTTAATTTACAAAATTTCTGAGTATTAGCAAATAGAAAATATATATCTGGATATTGATCTGATATTATATCTATTACACTATGTACATATTCTATATCAAATTGATCATAACCACCATATCTACCAAATACAAAAGCATTTTCAGGTATATTTAATATATGTCTTAAATTTGTATCAATATTTGGAAGGTTTATCATATGTGGAACAACTGTACATTCTGATCCAAAAGTATTAGATATCTTACCATAAACTGTATTATCTAATTCATCAGTATTAAATACACAATGTATTATGTTTTTACAATATTTAGATTGTTTATTATCAGTATTACCAGCTTTTATCATATATAAAATATCGCATTTTTCAAGTTCCAAAATATAGTCTACACTATCCCAAATTTCATAAGAATATAATTTAAATTCTTTATTAAATTTTTTTATAACTTCCAAAACATTTTTATCATTTGTGCTATTATAAATTATAATGCTTTCATTATTTAAATAGTGTTTATTATAGTAAGCATAATCATATAATGCAGTTGTTGTTCCTCTTTCACATAAACAATTATCATGAAATGCTATTTTAACCATATAAATATATATTTTTTTAAACACTATACTTTTTATATGTTTTTAATTAAGTTTAATAATTTATCTTCACATTTTTCAAATGTTAAATTATCTAAAATGTATTTACGTGGTGTATAATCATTAATTTTACTTATAAATATATTATAAGTTTTTTCTATTTCATTGTAATCATAAAAAAATTCACCACAATTACTATCCCAATAAGGTATTGATGTTGCATAATTGTCATTATTATAACAATATCCATATTCTTGTTTCATTGTCTTAACATCCCATACTAGTAAAGGTACATTACAAGATAATGCTTCTTGTAATGCAAAACCCTGACTTTCATGCCTTCCTAACCATATACCATATTTAGCTTTTTTAAGATATTTTAAATATTCTTCCTCTTTATATTTATTATTATATGAAAATATTTTAATATTTTTTTCACAATTTTTAATAAAATCTATGATTTGTTTTAATTCATTGGGATGTCTTGATTTATAATAAATAATAATATGGTCTTTTTTAATTTTGTTATCATTTATAAATTTATTAGTATCTACACCAAAAGGCAATGTTCTAATATTTAATTTATCACAAAAACTAAAAGATTTCCATAAATGACACACCCAATCACTTGGTTGAACATAAACAGTATTATCAGAAATTAATTTATTTATAACATTAATATTTGGAAATACTGAGAAATGTGGTCCAAATATGAATTTAATTTTATAATCTTTATATTTATTATAATCAAAATATTCTGATGGAGAATAAATACAATCGATTTTATTTAAATCTTGATCATCAATTTCTCTAATATAATTAATAAATTTAATATTTAAATTTTTATAATTTTTTAAAGCTATTAAATTTTTATGATGTAATTTATTTATTACTAATAAATTCATAATAGTTATAAATATTTTCTTATTTTTATATATGATTATATATACAATTATAATTATTTATACTAAGTTATGTCTATTAACATTATTTGATAGATAAAAAAATGAGTTATTGTTATATAATAACAAATAATGATATTTCGTTGTATTATTAAACCATTTAAGAGATGGGCATTTAATAGGGCAAAATTATATACATATTATTATATACAAATTTATAATAAAAAATACATAATTAAATATTTAAATAAAAGAAAAAAAATAGCAAAATTAAAATCCGATAAAAATTTAATATTATTAATTGATAAACTAGCTCATAATGATTTATTAATTAAATTAGAAAATGATGATAATTTAGATAATATATTTAAAAAAATTAATAATTATTTAATTAATAATACAAATATATTAGATATATATAATTATGAATTTATATTAGATTTTGGTAATTATATTGTTAATTTAAATAATATTAATAAAAAAGATTTAGGATTAGATCATTCTAAAGTAAGAGAATATTGGTTGAAACGTGGACCTAGAATTTTTATAACATCAATTGTACTTTTAACATCAAATTATATATTATATGTTTATTTAAAAAAAATTGATTTTAAAACAAATATATATTTAATATCAATTAATTTAATTGCGCTTTTATTATCAATATATATGTTATATTATAGATTACCAGACAGTATAGAATCAGCGATAGCAAGAACAACTCACGATTATTATGTTAAAAATAAAAATGAATTATATAATAACTAATAATATTGTAATAAAGTAATAATAATGAAAAAATATGATAAATATTATACAAATAAAAAAGTAATGAAAAAATGTTGTAATTTATTTAAAAAATATATTAAAATATATAAAAATGATTTAGTAATTGAACCAAGTGCTGGAAATGGTGCATTTATTAAATGTATAAAGAAATATAATAATCTATTGTTAGATATAAAACCAGAAAATAAAAAAATAATAAAGAAAAATTTTTTAAAATATAATTATAATAATATTATAAAACAATATGATAAAATACACGCAATAGGAAATCCGCCTTTTGGAAAAAAAGCGTCGCTTGCTATAAAATTTATAAATAGATGTTGTGAATTTTGTAATTCATTTTCATTTATTTTACCACGTAGTTTTAATAAACTTTTTTTACAAAAATCAATTCCATTAAATTTTCATTTAGTTAAAAGCTATAATTTACCAGAAAATTCTTTTCCGATAAAATGTGTATTTCAAATATGGGTAAAAAAAACAGTAAAAAGAGTTAAGATAATTAAAATTAATACAAATAAAAATTATAAATTTGTTTCAAAAAATAATAAACCGACAATTGCTATTAGAAGAGTAGGTTCAAAAGCGGGATATATATACTATGATAATATTGAAAATAGAAATTTAAATACTCACTATTTTGTGAAAATATTGAAAAAACATAAAAAATTAATTAAATTAAATTTAAATAAGGAAAAACAAAGTACACTTGGTGCATATAGTATATCAAAAATGGATATAATAAAAAAATTAAATATATTATTATAATTCTTTAATATTTGGTCTAAATATAAATTTTCTTGCTTTATTTGCTTCATTATCAGTTAATAATTTTTCTTCAATAATAGTTTTAAATGTCGGGGTTTTATTATTAATTAATTTAGATAACCATCTAATTTGATATATTATTGAAAACATACCACATTCTGTATTTTGAAATTGATGTTGTTTTGTATTATATTTAATATTAAAAGTTTTGTTTCGATATATTTTATCTAATTGAGTTTTAATTAATACTAAAAAATCATTTATTAATTTTGGTGTTTTTCTTGATACGCTATCATAATAATATGCACCATATGATATATTTTTATGATCAATAATAATAAAAGTAGATGTCCAATGTGATCCAGGTTCATCGTGTTTGTCCATATTAGTAATAAAACCAATATATTTACAATTTTTATTTATATAATCTTTTTTTATATCTATATTACAAAAATTACTGTGTAAACAATTGCCATTTTTATCTTTAATAGCAAAATCAATTGAAAATGTACCAATATAACAATAATTTAAAGTTCTGTCAGAATTATATTGGTTCATTACATTATTAATATCATAATTAGATAACCATTCCCTCGGATTTTTTAACCATTGATTTGGTTTTTCAGGTTTTAGTTCTAATTTTTCTATTTTACGCATAATATTTGTTATATTTGTGTTATTGGGAGTTAGTTTTTTAATGATATCTGGCCAAAACCAATATTTACCACTGCCTTTTGTTAATTTTTTCATTTTATTATCGAGTTTTTTAAATAATTCTAATTGAGTATTATTATCATAATATTTAATTAATTCTTTTTTTGTTTTTCTCGATAAATTATAACAATCTATTAATTCTTTTAATGATTCTTTAGATAAACACGTCGAATTTCTATCTTTTGCACTTGGACTACAATATAAATTATCTACCTTCATTAATTATTGTTAATATATAAAATTTATAATGCCTTTAAAAACCACAAAATTAATACTATAATTACTGGGTAAGCAAATCTAATTATCATTTCTTGGTTATCAGTTAATACATTTTCATTAACATATTTAGATAAATAATATGTAGCCATTCTATCTAGAGAGATTGCAAGTAATATAACTAACGAAAACATAACTAGTTTAAATACTTCGTTTCTTTTATAACTTAATCTATTCCAAAATGTATTTTCAACTTGTTGTTGCTGTTGTTGATTATTATTATATTTTTTTGCTACTGGATAATCCGGTACACTATCATTTGATATTAAAGTTGTTGGTAAATTTAAATTGTCATTTTGTCTTTGTATAATAGGCCTTTCGTCATAGTCTGTTGTATTCATTTTATGTTTTTTTTGTTTTTTCTCTACTATTATATTATTATTATTTTTTTCAACTTCCAAATTATCCGTATTATTCATTTGTGATGTTTGTAAATCATTCATATATTCATTATTAGTATTAATAACTGTATCATCTAAATATCCATACGCTAAATTTAAATCAGTCATTTAATTTATTTTTTTTCTACTTCTTTAATTGAAAGATAATATTTTTTTTATTTATATTATATAATAGCAAAATATAATGTTTAAATTCAATTTATACACCATACCAATATCAAATGTATATAATATTATCAATTATTAGGAAAATATATAAAATAAAAATTGATTATATATATTAAGGTTAATATAAATCAATTTATGGGTATACATGAAGAATTAAATCAATTTATCAATAAATTTAGTATTCAAAAAGGGAAACCATATACTAATACAAGTATTGGTCATCCAAAAAAATCATTATTTATTCCTGAAGATAAATATTCAGAATTTATACGAATTTATAGTTTAGCAATAACTAATGGTATTCATTTATATTTTACAGAAAAACCTTTAAATCCCAGTCCTTTAAGAATTGATTTAGATTTTAGATTCATATTACCAATATCATCATATGATTTTGAGGTTGATGAAACTCCAGTATATAAAAGAATATATACAAATGAAAATATTGATTTAATTTTAAAATATTATAATGAAATCATCACGAATTATGTAGATATTAAAGATGATTATAATCTAGCTTATGTTATGGAAAAACCTAAACCAAGTGTTTGTAGAAATAAATTAAAAGATGGTATTCATATAGTTTATCCAAATATTATATTAAATTTTAATCAACAACATTTTATTCGCAGAAAGGTTCTTGATATTGCTGATAAAATGTTTGAAGGTTTAACACTAACAAATACTCACGAAGATGTTATTGATAAGGCAATTATTGATATTAATTGTTGGCAAATGTATGGTAGTAGAAAACCAGATTGTGATGCTTATTCTGTTTCAAAAATATATAAGTGTGGAAAATTTCATACAGATAAACTATGTGCTCAAGATCATATTGATTATATTAAATTATTTTCAATGAGAAATTCAGAAATATCTAGTGATATCTGTAAAATAAAAGACGATGCTTTAAAAGAAATTGATGAATATACTAAACATGTATTACCTTCAATTGATAATAAACAAAAAGCTAAATTACAAAATAATATTTTTGCAAAATCTTTAAATATTAATAAAAATTATACATCAGATGATGAATTAATATTATCTAGAAAATTAGTTTTAGAATGTTTATCTTATAATCGTGCTGAAAATTATGAAGATTGGATTAATCTTGGTTGGGTTTTAAGAAATATTGATTATAGATTACTTGATACTTGGGTTGAATTTTCTAAAATTGGCACTTCATATATTGAAGGCGAATGTCAAAAATTATGGAATAAAATGAGAAAAGACCATATGGGAATTGGTACACTAAGATGGTGGGCAAAACAAGATAATGATTTAAAATATAATGAAGTTATTGATGGTACATTATTTCCTTGGATTGATAAATGTATTAGAAGTGATGGTGCTCACTTTGATGTTGCTAAAGTTGTTCAAACACTTAAAAAAGATGATATTAGAGCAATTAGTAAAGTAGCTTGGTATTATTATGATAAGGATAAACACAGATGGAGATCTACTTCTGAAGGATTACTTTTAAGAATTACATTAAGTACAGATATATGTAATAAGTTTATAGAAAGAACACAATATTGGAATAGTCTTCAAATAAATATTGAAGACGATGATCAAAAAACAGCAAATGCTGAAAAAGCGAAAAGGGCATTAAAGATTGCTGGACAATTAAAAAATGCAGGTTTTAAAGATAGTGTAATGAAAGAATGTAAAAGTCTTTTTATGGATGAAAAATTTGAAGAATTGTTAGATAGTAGAACACATTTAATTGGATTTGCTAATGGTGTTTATGACTTAAAAATGCATATATTTAGAGATGGTATGGCAGATGATTATATTTCTCATTCAACTAAAATTAATTATATACCATATGATCCTGATTCTATTGAAGTTAAAGAGATTAATGATTTCTTTTCAAAAATATTTATTAATGAAGCTGTTAGAAATTATGTACTAGATATTATTACTTGTATTATTGATGGTAGTATATCACAAGAAAGATTTTATGTATTTACAGGAAATGGTAGTAATGGTAAAAGTAGATTATTAGATCTTGTTCAAAAAACTCTTGGAGATTATTTCTGTATTTTACCAATAGCTCTTTTAACTCAAAAAAGAGCAGCTTCAAATAGTGCTCAAGGTGAATTAGAAAGAACTAAAGGTCGACGATTTGCTGTTATGCAGGAACCAAGTGAACAAGATAAAATTAATATTGGTTTTATGAAAGAATTATCAGGTAATGATAGAATTTTATGCAGAGGTTTATACAAAGAACCATTTGAATTTAAACCACAATTTAAAATGATTTTAACTTGCAATGAATTACCAGAAGTACCAAGTGATGATGGTGGTACTTGGAGACGTATTAGGGTTATTGAGTTCTTATCTAAATTTTGTGAAAATCCTACAAAACCAAATGAATTTCCAATGGATTTAGAATTATCTGATAAATTTGATAGATGGACTGAAATCTTTATGAGTATGTTAATTGAAAGACATAAAACAATTAATCCTAATTCAATTAATGAACCTATGGAAGTTAGAATTGCTACAGAAAGTTATAAAAATAATAATGATGTAATTGGACAATATAAAACTGATAGATTAATAATTGATAATAATGATACTAATTCTAGAATGGGATTAAATACATTATATAATGATTTTAGGATTTGGTGTTATTCTAATGTTCCAAAAAATAAAAAACAACCAGATAGAAATCAATTACGTGCTTATTTTGAAAAATTATTAGGCGCATATCCTATTGATGCTAAAGGTTGGAAAGGAGTCAAAATAAAATCTGAAGATGATGATGATGAAAATTGATTCAATAATAAAAATTGATTTTTATATTTTATTTATTTTAATATAAAATGAATCATCATTATTGCTTAAGATCTTCTAAAAATAAGGAAAATAATACTTCATTTTCTTGTCCTTGTGGTGGTGGTCAATCTTGCATCGTAGATAGAAGATTAAATAACGATTGGGTACACGAAGATGAAGTGTTTAAAAATAATAATTTACCACTTAGAAAACACTGTTTTCAACAGTATTATAATTCACAATATAATGCTTTATTTAATTCTAATTATTAAATAGAGTAATGAAAAATACAAAACTTCCATTTATTTTTGTATTTGATATAGATAATTGTATAATTGGTAATGTTAAATGGCCAATAAATGAAAATATAATATTAGATGAAATAAATAAATTAAATAAAAGTAAAAAGAAAATTGATTTTACAAATTATTTAAAAAAAGGGCTTTTGAGACCTTATTTCAAGAAATTTATAAAATTTATAAAAAAAAATTATGATAATACAGAAATTTATGTTTATACAAATTCAAGCAACTATTGGACAAATAATGGATTAGTATCAAACATTGAAAAAGCACTTGGACATAAATTTAATAAACCTTATTATTCATCAGAATATTCTTATCAAAATATGCAAAAATCATTATCAAATATATATAATAATATGTTAATTAACCTTTCTAAAAAATATCCATTACTCAAAAATACTGAATATAGTAATTATGTTTTTAATAACAATTTAATTTTTATTGATAATTTACCTTATAATGTTTATGATTATCCTTTTAAACAACTGTTATGTCCATCATATGATTGGAGTATTCCATATGATATACAAAAAAAAATTATCAAAAATTATAAAATAGGTAAAAAAGTATTTAATAATCCTATTATAATCAAAAAAATGAATGATTTAGAAATACCATACTTAAATAACAATTCTAATAAGGTAGCGAAATTATACCACAAATATATTTTATTATATCAATATAATACTTTTAAAAATATAAAAAAAGACTATTATTTTAAAAATTTAATTACTATTATGAGAAAATATAAAATCAAAAATTTTAATCAAAATAATATTAAAAAACTTAATAATTTGATTAATTAAATTATTTTTTTTAATTTATCATATACATATTCTGATCTAAGTATATAAACAATGCTTATAAAAATAGCTATTTTTTTATAATCCATTTTATTATTATTTATTTAATTTTTTTTTATATATTTTCTATTTATTAATTTAATCTATTATTAGAAATAGTTTTATATTCAATTAATTCTTTTGCTAATAAGTGTAATAAATTTATATTTTCAGATAATATTTTTTTTGAATATAGATAACAACTATTAACTAGTTTATTTACTTCGCTATCAATAATAATTTTTGTATCTGCTGAAATAAATTCATTTTTATCTATGTAAACATTACCTAAAACATCAGACATACCAAATTCCGTTATCATTTGTTTTGCTATTGAGGAAACTCTTTCTAAATCATTTGATGCACCTGTTGTTATTTCATCATTTCCGTAAATTAATTCTTCTGCAATTCTTCCTCCTAATGCTACAGAAATAGCAGATTTTAAATATTCTCTTGTATATAATCCAGATTCTAATCTTTCTTCATCTGGTATAAAAAAGGTTAAACCACCAGCATTTCCACGCGGTTCAATTGTTATTTTACTAACTGTATCATAATTAGGTGTTAAAGCACCTACAATTGCGTGTCCCGCCTCATGATATGCTATTAATTCTTTTTTCTCATCTGAAAATAATTTATTTTTTTTTGCAGGTCCTAAAGTAATTTTATCTAATGCCATTGATATTTCATTATCTGTTATTTCTGTGCTATTATTTCTAACTGTTAATATAGCAGCCTCGTTCATTAAATTAGATAAATCAGCACCAGAAAACCCAGGAGTCATTTTGGATATTGTATTTAAATCAATATCTTCATTAATTTTTTTATTTTTACTATAGAATTCTAATATTTTTGTTCGTCCTTCAACATTTGGTACATCTACTTTAATTCTTCTATCAAATCTTCCTGGTCTTAATAAAGCATTATCTAAAATATCTCCTCTATTTGTTGCTGCCATTACTATTACACCACTATTTCCTTCAAAACCATCCATTTCTGTTAACAATTGATTTAGTGTTTGTTCTCTTTCATCATTTCCCATACCATTATTTCCACCACGTTGTCTGCCAATAGCATCAATTTCATCAATAAAAATTATACTAGGTGCATATTTTTTTGCAGTTTCAAATAAAGATCTAATTCTTGCAGCACCAGTTCCAACAAACATTTCGATAAATTCAGAACCCGATACAGAAAAAAATGGTACTTTTGCTTCACCAGCGACTGCTCTTGCTAGTAAAGTTTTACCAGTACCAGGTGCTCCCTCTAATAATACTCCTCTTGGTATTTGTGCACCCAAATTAGTATATTTATCACTATTGCTTAAAAATTCTACAATTTCTTCTAATTCTAATCTAACTTTATCAATACCTATTACATCAGTAAATGTGGTATTACTATTTTTATTTTCTAAATCTATATTATTTTGTATATCCATTCTTTGTGCCATACCATTATTTCTAATAATAAAAGATAATGTAGATGTAATTAATAAACTAATTAATAAATAACTAATAATTGACTCTAAAATACCATTTTTATTTAAAGAATTTACAATTTCTACATCCACATTATTTTTGTTTAGTATTTTAAATAATTCAGAATCATTTGGAACAATATTAGAACTATATTTATTATTTTCTGAATCAATTCCATAAATTTTTTTATTATCAACTACAATGGTTTTGTCTATATTACCTTTATCTGCCATTGATAAAAATTCGGAATATCTCAATTCTTCAATATGATTTTCATCTTTAATTTTTCTAACATTTTGAATTATATTTTGCGGAATACTATTGAAATCTAGCATATTACAACATAATTTTAATTTTTTTCTATTATTAAAATATATACTATTTGTAAAACAATTTGTACTATTTAATAAAAGCAATATTACAAGTATTTTCTTTAACATTTATAATATATTAATACATTTATATTTTTAAATAAAATATGATTATTTATTTTAAGACTTAATAAACTTAATGTCTTTGCAGAAAAAAAATATATTTAGACACAGAATAAGAAAAAAAAATTTATTTGATAAATATTTTACAATAATTGAAGAATTTGTTTATAAATTATATTTATTTGAAAAAAAATGATTTTTTATTTTGTAAATTGATATAACAATAATGCTGGATTCAGTGTTTGATAACTTTGACTTTAATTATTACAATCTTAATGCCTATATTATTTATATTGATAGTTTTAGCAAGATTTCTATTTATGAATAGTTATATTTCAAAATTATATTCTAATGGATTTATATTATTTTCTTTAGCTGTTCTCCACATTATTCCACATTGTCTCATTATTAATCCTCTACTTAAAAATGGATAAGCATTATGTAATAATGGATAATATTTTTTTACAAATATATTATATTTAGTTGGTTTTCTTTTTATTTTATTTTTATCATATGCTTTATTTAAAATTTTTAGCAATTCATTTAGTTTATATTTTTTATTTTTATCTATTGCGATAATAAAATCATTTATTATATCTTTTAAATTTGACATTATTATTTTAATAATTATAACTTAATCATTTTTTTTAATTACATTGTAATGATTAAAAGTTGCTTTTATAATTGTTTTTGCATTATCAACATTTATTGCATTTCCTAACTGTTTATAAGAGATTTTATCATTATCAGATAATATAAAACTATCTGGAAATGATTGCAATCTTGCACATTCTCTTGGCGTTATATATCTTTTTTCTTTTCCATATATTGGTATCTGAGAAATAGCAACAAGTGTTGGAAAATAATCTGTTTTTTTTACACGTATTCCTGATTGTCTTACCTGAATAAAATAATTAAAAATAGAATCGTTAGGTTTTATTGTTCCAACTTGCCACTCTAATTTGCCAAAAATTTCTCTTTTTTGTAAAATATCTTTATGTTTTTCATACCATATATCCCATTTATCTTTGTATTTATTAATTAAATTTTCGTTTTTACTAATATATTTTTGTTTCCATTTAGGATATTCATTAAATTTTGATATTCTTTCATTAATATAATACTCATTTATTAATATAGTTGGTGATATTTTTTCTCCTACATCAAAATTTTTTATCATTTCATCCCACGCATTTAATATGTCTAAAATATCATCTTTAATATAATATTTATTATCTACTTTTTTATCTAGATAACTTTCAAAATCTAATTTTTTATCATTTATTGGTAAAATAATATCTTTGTGATTATAAATATCTTTTCTAATACAAACAAAATATATTCTTTCTCTTTGTTGTGGTATTCCGTAAGTATGTGGTGATATATTAAATAACTGGACTATATAATTATTTTCATATAATTTTTCCTTAATATATTTAATTACTTCACCATCGCCTACTTTTAAAATATGTTTAACATTTTCTAAAAACATAAATTTAGGTTTTTTTATATTTGCAATTCTAATTATTTCATCAAATAATAGACCTCTTTTATCTGAAAAAGTTTTTTTTTTACCAGCATTTGAAAATGTTTGACAAGGAAATCCACCACAAATTATATCTAAGTCAGTAATATTTAGTGGATCTATTAATTTAACATCTTTTTCAACATTTATATCATAATTTATTTTATAAATATATTGACAATTTTTATCTATATCTGAAGCTAATATACATTTACAATTTAGATCTTTTAGTGCTTGATGAAATCCACCTATACCACTAAATAAATCTATATAATTCATTAATAAAATATTTTAATATATATTTATATATAATTTTTTATAAATATTATAGTCTATAATTATTTGTCGTATTATGATAAAATAAGACAAATAGTTTGAATTATAATTTTGAAAGGTATTATTATAATATATATAATAGAAAATAGGCAAAGTTATATTCCATAATATATATTTATTTAACTTAAATTTAATACGTAAATCATATACTATTTTATAATATATTGCAAATATTAAATCATTTATGCCAAATTCTAGTTTTCTAACAAAAATGAAATATAAATAAAATGGTAATTGTAAAGTTAATGAATAAACAATATGATACATATTTGTATTAACTTTGCCTTTTCTTACTAATGTCATCATAAATGGTGCAGACTGAATACCATATAATGGCAAATAATTACAATCAGATGAATTTAAAATACAAAAGATTGTAGCACCAAACTGTTTTTTTGTATAAGAATTCTTAATTTTCATTATAGATTCATTATCTAAATTATTTCTATAAGGCATATAATTTGTTGTTCTAATTTCATTATTTCCATATTTTTTTGTAATTAAATCTGCTAAATATAATGTTAAAATTATAATAAAATGTTTTATAATATAATAATCTAAATTTAGCAATGATAATATTGTAATAAATGTATGGCGAAATGTAAAAAGTATAGAATGTAATCTAAACTCTTTCCATATCATTGGTTTATCTAAATTTCTTTTTTCAGGCAATTTAAATTGTAAAGACAAAAGTGCTAATAATAAATTATTAAATACAAGATAAATAGTTAACTTATTTGAATTATAAATAATTAAATTATAAATATTATAAATAAAATTTAAAATAGCAATTAATCCTGATATTGCGTGTAAATGTTTATAATCGTGGTTTGTTATTAAATAACTCATAATAATCTAATGTATTATTATCTTTAATTATTTTTTGTTTTGTTAATAATATAATAACTAAAAATGGATAATTTGCCTCTTAAATATTATAATAATCTTAAATTATTATCACAATATAATGATCAGTTAGAAAAAATCTCTTATTCATTAAGAATTGAATCTGGAATTTATATATTTATTGCAAAAGAAATTTTAAATAAATATAATAGTTCTTTTACAAGAATAAATTTTTTAATACTGATAATATCATCTATAATAACCTTCTTGGAATCTATAAAGTTAATTATTCAAAGAATGATTAATACCAATAATTTAGACAATTATAATAATTATAATTTAACAAATACAAATAAAGACAAAACTAGTAATATATATATAATACCTACCTCTATTTATTATTATGAAAATGTAAATAGTATAATTATAATATCTTCGGGTGTTTTTATAACTCTTTTAACAAGTATTATAAAATTTTATGATTATCAAAATAAAATTGAAATAGCAAGTAATTCAATTGTTAAATTACATTCTTATAGTAATAAAAAAGTCTATATTGATGTTAATCGTATTTTAATTATGAATAAATGGAATCTTGGTTTAAAATATTTTAATATTAATAATGAAAATTCAGAAAATTTAAATATTGTTGATCAACAATTAAATTCTTCTTTTGATTCTTGGTTATTAGAAAATAAAGTTGAATATTTAGAATGTGATATAAAAAAATTGGATGATTTAATAAAAATGACAACTACTTATATTGAAAAAATAAGAGAGGAAACTTTTGAACTTAATAGATTTTTATCCAATAAAGAATACTATGAATACAAAAATAATGCAAGAATAATTATAAGTATTGAAAATGAAAGAGAAAGAAATTTTGAATTTAATTCTGATATTAATATAAATTTAGATGATAATTTAGATGATATAATAGATAATAAATATAATGTTCGTAATTCTGCTTGTTTATGTTTTAGATTATAATAGTATAATAGAAATTAATAATTATGGAAAGATGTGACGATTTTTATTGTAAAAAAAGATATAGTACACAACAACCTTCATCCCCACAAAAATCAAATACTGAACAAAAAATTCAATTTAATTCGAGTGGTCAAGTTTCTTATCAATATATTCCTGCTCCACCACCGCAACAATATGTTCAACCTCTACAACAATATGTTCAACCTGTACAACAATATAGTGAAACTCCACAACTTATAAGACAACCATCTTATCAATATACTGAAACATCGCGAGAATATACTCCAGAAATACAACAGTATATTCAAGAATCTAAAGTTAGTTATGAAGAACCTCATGTTAGACCAGTGCCTCCAACAAGTGCAATGTCAAGATCTTCAATGGAAGCAATGTCAAGATCTTCAATGGAAGCAATGTCAAGATCTTCAAGATCTTCAAGATCTTCTGGACCTTCTATTAGTCCATTGTCATGTCGATCTTCAAATCCTGTTGAATATGACATTCAAAAAGAAAGAAAAATGGAAGCATATTATATAGATTTAATTAATAAAAAAGAAGAAGAAAAAAATGAATTAATAAGTAAATATGAAGAAGAAAAAAAATATATGAAGATTAATTTTGAAAAAGAAAAAGACAAAATGATATTTGATTTTGAACAAGAAATTAAAAAATTACAAACTTTATTTGAATCTAAAAATATTACTTGTATTTAAATAATTAATTATAATATATTATAATGAACAATCAAGAATTGCCAAGATTAAATACATTAAACAAAAAATATTCACTAGAATCTGATAAAAAAGAAAATAAAATTTTAAATGTCTTAAATGAATTAAACAAAAAAATAGATATTTTAACAGTTAAAATTGATATATTAATGAAACATAATAATATTAATAATGAAATATTTTTAGATTCTTTAATTGAAAGAAAATTAAAAAACCAGGATAGTTATTCAAGTATATCAAGACCTCCAACTAGAAGAGATTTAAATGAGTAATTTTTATGTTAAATATAATATTAATATTTAATAA
>Ga0181396_1000154_pt1 | contig 16299 bp, 26 predicted proteins | sample 19SPOviralmetaG_FD_130125 | JGI IMG/M metagenome (GOLD analysis project Ga0181396, IMG submission 130125) | Marine viral communities from the oligotrophic San Pedro Time Series (SPOT) site, San Pedro Channel, CA, USA - 19 SPOT_SRF_2011-01-11 | ecosystem: Environmental > Aquatic > Marine > Strait...
AAAAAAAACGGTGGCCCAATTAAGGACCACCGAAACAGATAACAAATATAACCTATGAATAAACTAAATAACGAAACCAACCTAGCAAACATATCAGCTACGTCAAACACAAATATCATAAGCACTGAGCAGTCAAGAAAAACAGCAGAAGTTCAGGCTGCAATGACTGTTGCTAAAAAATACCCACGCGATCAAAACATTAGCTTCAGGAATATAATTGAATCATGTAAAAGAAAAACACTAGCGGAAAAAGCAACATACGCTTATCCACGTGGGGGTGGCATGGTTGTTGGCCCAAGCATACGATTGGCAGAAGTTTTGGCACAGCAATGGGGAAACATAGACTTTGGTCTTTTAGAATTGGACAGGTCTATTGGCGAGTCATCAGTGATGGCTTATTGCTGGGATTTAGAGACAAACACCAGAAGGACAACAGTCTTTCAGGTCAGGCACATACGTGACACACGGCAAGGCCCCAAAAAGCTCACAGACGAAAGGGACATATATGAGCTAGTCGCTAACATGGGGGCAAGAAGAATGAGAGCGTGCATCTTAAATGTCATACCGGCGGATATAACGGAAGAGGCATTAAAGCAATGCGCCCTTACGTTAAGCACAGGAGTGGAGCCTATTGCGGATAGGTGTAGAAAGATGGTTAACGCATTTACTAGCATTTCAGTAACCATTGAGATGCTTGAGGAATATCTTACATACAAATTATCATCAATTAATGAAGAGGGGCTGAATCAATTGCGGTCAATATATACATCAATAAAAGATGGGGAAACAACAAGGGACTCGTATTTTACGATCACGTCACTGCCAGCAAAAGAAGCCAGAACAGAAGACGATGACAATGTTGTGTTTGAGGCAGAACCAATAAAAAGTAAAAAGAGCAGGAAAAACAAAAAGACAATTGCTGAAGAATTCAAGAAAGTAATACAAGGGCATGAGGCAGCTGTAGAGGCCTATGCATTAGAGTCAGGGTGGATAAAACAAGGGGAGGGGATGGGGAATTTAAAAGAGGCATACATGCAATCAATATTAAGCCAGCCTCAAGCTTTCCTTAAAAGCATATCCTAAAAGTAAAAACAAATAACAAAATATAACTATGAACTATAACATATTTGACATTGAAACCGGACCTCTCTCAGTTGAGTTTTTAATTGACCAGATGCCTGCATTTAAAGCCCCATCAAACTACAAAGATGAAGCAAAAATAGAAGCAAACATTAAAGAACAAGAAAACAGGTGGTTTCAGAAAGCAGCACTGGATGCAGCAACTGGACAGGTTTTGGCTATAGGGTATAAAGACCATGATGGAAATATAGCAATACATAGCCAAAAATCATCAAGCGAACGTGAGATACTGCAAAACTTCTGGGACTTATCAACAAAAGATCATACAAGTAAATGGATAGGATTTAATTCACATGGATTTGATTTGCCTTTTCTTTTTAGGCGATCATTGGTTCACGGAATTACAGTAGGGCAGCCCATAAGGGAAAACAGGTATTGGCCCAGAAAGTTTACGGACCTTATGGAAGTATGGAGTTGCGGAAATAATCAGCAAAGAATCAGCTTAGACAGGATTGCTAAAATGTTAGGTATAGGTGGAAAGTCGGGATCAGGAGCACACTTTGCGGAGCTATTTATTAGTAACCCAAAGGCAGCTTTCGATTATTTAAAGCACGATCTAGACCTAACTGATTCAGTCTTGCAAAAAATGCTGCCATGGATTGCAGGGGGTCAAGATGAATGATATTTGTCAGGCTAAACACGGAGGAAACCAACAATCAATCGAAGCATATGAATCAGCACTCCCAAGCATGGCTAAAGCACGACGATCAGTCCTTGAAGCAGTCAGGCAAGCGATGGATGCAGGAATCACAGCAAAGGAATATGCTGAGAGAAGTGGACGGCAGCTCAATACAGTGTCAGGCAGATTCTCTGAGCTTTCAAGAGAAGGCTGGATTAAGAGAACCAACCGAACCAGAAACAAATCAGCAGTATGGAGGGCAACCCAATGAAATTATTTTTAATTGATTGGGGGAAAGAATGCAGTGGCGCACGTTATGCCATTATCTCAGCTCGTAACAAAAGAGATTTGTGGTTTCACGTTGATGAAGTTGGCGATGTATGTGATGTGCTGGCAAAAGAAATAAATAATGACAAAGAGAGTCCTGATAGTTTTTATCTTGAGCTTCCTACAATGGATGAAAGTGGCAAGATACAAGGCGGTTATTGTCAATCACTGAACATTCTGAAAGATAGTTGGCAAAAGGTTGCCGTAAATCTTTAAAAAAAATGAAAAACGAAAAAAAGGCATACGTTGTGATCGGTAGCCTCAAAGTGTTAATTGAAAATGTTAATGTTATAAATATAAGCAAAGGTTTATTCGGGGAGGATGTAGTGACCTTTTTTTATGAAGGTAAGAAGCGTGAATCCAGCATTTACAAAAGACCATGAGACGAGCAGCCAGAGTGGATGGGAACCACAAGCAAATAGTTATGGGGTTACGTTCCTCTGGCTGCACTGTTCAAGACCTTTCAGCAGTCGGCAAGGGTTGCCCCGACATTCTGGTGGGACGAAACGGAATAAACGTCCTGATCGAGATTAAAACCAAAAAAGGGAAACTAACAAAGAGGCAGATTCAATGGCATCAGGAGTGGAGAGGCAATGCTATTATCGCAACGACAACCCAAGAAGCAATTGAAGCAATTAATGAACTTTTAAAAGCAAAAGAAATGCCCCCGATGCAATAGCAAACATCAGGGGCAAGATGACTATGTTACGATTGTAGCAACTAACCTATGGGGGTCAGAGTCTTCACGGTAGCATCTTACAAAAACAGGTCAAGGGAACTTTTAACCCCGAAATTAAAACACCATATTAAATTGATAAAATGTTTTACTAATGTAAACTTAACTGTAAAATAATAAACTATGAGCGGATTTACTAAACTATGGTCAGATATTACAGATTCCAGTATCTGGAACGAGTCTGACAAAACAAGGATTGTCTGGATTACTATGCTTGCAAGGATGGGGCCAGATTACGTTGTTAGGGCATCAGTCGGGGGGCTTGCGCATTTAGCGAGGGTAACCAGAGAGGATTGCGTTAAATCTTTGAAGGTCTTGTCCGATCCTGACCCCGATAGTCGCACAAGTGATTTTGAGGGGAGAAGGATTGAAAAGATCGAAGGAGGCTTTTTTATTATCAATGGCAAAAAATGGAGGGAACAGCAAACTGCCGAAAGTCGCAGAGCATACATGCGTGATTACATGAAAAAGTATCGCGCAAAAGACAAAGATGTAAACAATGTAAAAAATGTAAAGAATGAGTTAGCTGTGTTAGGACAAGCAGAAGCAGAAGTAGAAGCAGAAGAAGAAGTAACTATCTCTAACCAGAGAGAAGATCGCTCTGCTGAATTACCAACATGGGATGAAGTTTGGGATCTTGCCAAAATGAGGGGGATACTCAGAGAGACAGCAGAGTCATTCTTTAACTGGCACAATGATAATAATTATTGGCTGAACAAATACGGAGCACTGATTAATTGGAAATCAAAACTTCAAAACTGGAAAACAAGATCACAAACTATTCAAACCAAAGGCAATGCTCCAAAAAGGAAACGAGCATCAGCCGATGAATTACTAAGGAGACTGAATAATGATTGATGACAATTTATGGGGAATTAAAAACTTCACTTCTAGGGCAAAAAAAAAAGTTGATTCGAGGGATTGGCCCAAAGAGGTGCGATCATGCAGGATATGCGGTCGCATGGCTGAAGCAGTGATACATCCAGATGCCTATGATGAATGGCAGACTCACAAAGATGAGGATGATGCAGATAAATACCTTGGAGTGAAAGTCGTGAAAATGGCCATTAAAGGTCTTTGCTGTGATAATTGTGGTACTACAAGGGAACTTTATTTAAATAGTAAGGAAGGAATGCAATCAATTGCTGTCGAGCTTATGAGGGTAACCGAAGATGGGGTTTCAAATCTGACTGAAAAACAGGAAGTAGGATTAATGGCAAATCTGAGAAAACACATGAAAAATTATTGTGATGCACTCCGAAGGATGAACGGATCTGCCAGCATTATTTTTGACGAGATGTTCGTAACAATGGTATGGGAAAGACCGCACGGATGCTGGAGAACTTTGAGAGCAATGCAACTATTCTTGTATCAAAACAAACCAGTCAGGGACCAATACGCTGATATGACCAATTGGCTCAAGAGGATGGGAAGTGCTTTATGAGACCGATTTACGAGAACAGAACAACAATGCGAAATGAGCAAGATTTTGCCAGATCCCTTGAAAAACTTTTATTGTGTAACCTTGTCAAATGCCCCCGAAACTTCCACATCGATTTTGCAGCAGTAAGAAATGCAAAAGTTGTTTCGTTCATTGAGTTTCGGAAAAGGAGCAATTTAATGGATTATTACCCAACCTTTATGACTGCTGCGAACAAAAAGATATGCGCTCAAGCAATCAATCGATCAAGCAGTCTTCCTGTTTATATGTTCGTGCAGTGGACTGATCACCTTGGATATGTCGATCTTGTTAACTGCAAAGCCGATTGGAGTGTAGGAGGCAGAAAAGACAGAAACGATCCAGCAGATTTTGAACCCGTAATACAAATACCACTATCTGAATTTAAAACGCTATGATTATTGTTGAGCCACTTATTAACGCAACTGCTGACGCTTATGGCATTGCAGCAACTGAGATTCTTGGGGCAAGTCGAATCCATCCAATTTCTGAAGCAAGACAGGTTGCCATGTATTTAGTTTTGAAGCACACGCATACTGGAATGCATTACACTGCTGCACGGTTTGGCAAGACCAGTGGATCTGCTTATTATGCAGATAAGACAATCAGAAAACTTATAACCTTTGATAAAAAACTAAAAGAGAGAATCAAAAGAATTGAAACAGCAGCAATCGCAAAATTTAAAAACGAATTATGAGCAACTTTGAACATTCAACATTGGTTAGTGATCTGAAAAAATCACCTAAAGAAATCATCAACGAATTCAAGCCTGAGCAAGCTGATGCTTTGCACATGGCAGTTGGAATTGCAGGGGAAGCTGGAGAGTTGCTTGACGCAATAAAGAAGTGGTCGATTTACCAGAAGCCACTTGATCTTGAAAACGTGATCGAAGAACTTGGAGATCTGGAATTTTACATGGAAGGGTTAAGGCAAACGCTGAACCTGACAAGAGTTCAAACTTTGGTCGAAAACATTGCAAAACTTCAAAAGAGATATTCAAATGGGGAATATTCAAATAAACAAGCAAACGAAAGAGCGGACAAACAATGAGCTGGAGAGGACACACAACAACCGACAGCGAGGACCAGCTCGTTCGACAACTTAATGCGCTTGGCATGGAGGACGCCGCTGATTTAATTGAGACTTTGGACTATAACCTCTACACCCTCGAGCAGGAAAACGAGGCAATGAAAGAGCGAGCAAAAGACTTGTGCGAAGTGGCTAGGCGAATGCTGTGCTACATACCAAGAGCGCAGGAGTCAGATGGACCGAAAGGCGAACTGGAGGCTGCGATCAAGGAAGTCGAATATGCCTAGAAAAACATGCGGACTGTGCAACAAGTCCAGACAACTCAAAAGCTTTCACAAACGAACCATCAGCAAGGACGGATTGCAGCCATACTGCAAAGCGTGTCGCAAGGAAGACAACTATGGAAAACGATAAGGTTTTAAATCTTTGCAAAGTAGCAAGAAAAGTTCTTTGCTATGTTCCAAGATCCTACGAAGATGATGGTTTACATGGTGACCTAGAACGGGCGGTTTATGAGGTGGAACAACAATTTCAGCCCACGTGTGTGGAACCTGAAAACCAAAAGTAAAATACCATCAAACTCTGAGATATGGGGGAGGGGTGATGGTCCTCCCCACTCAATCGGTCAACATGCTTTTTACAAACTGTGAAAGAGAAAATATGACACTCGTAAAAATCATCACAATGACACAGGCGCAACGGGAAGAATCAGATCTCCAAGCTGGGGACGAGATCGAAGTTAACACTAAAAAATCCTTCGCCGTTGCATACGGAGACGGATGGGAGATTGATTTTAACTACAATCAACTACAGTTTATTGAAGACAAGGATGGAGACGGTGAGGATCTAAATTCTCGCGATTGGAATAAAGGTTTGAGAACTCACTTCCTAAAAAGACAATTCAAACTGCGATCATTATTCTTGACAATAAGCTCGACAAGATCGGCAAAGGGTATTTAAAATTTTTGGCGAAACATCTACCAAATAAAATTGTCCTATGAATTCAGATATTACCGAAGAGCAAGCACAGAGCATGGATCAGGCGCTTAAAAGGTTTCAGATACTTGCTAAAAATAAATACATGGCAGGTCAGCAAGAACACGGTGGAAACCTTTGGGAGAAACCAAATCTGCTTGATCATGCTGAAGAAGAAGTCCTTGATCTCTGGTATTATCTCCAAGGGATCAGGCAGAAGCTCAAAGACACTTGATGGACGATGACTTGCCAGATGATCTCGATCAGTATGCTGCCGATTACTTTGGTTTAAAGAAAGGTGACATTGACATGATCAACGAGGCGTGTGACAAGTTTTTTGACAGCAGAGGAATGCCAAGAGGCAGAGGCTTATTTGAAACAACAAATCAGAAATTCTTTTTACCAAACCACAAACAAGAAAAAATAGAACAGAAAAAACAAAATGAACCGAATAAAAATAAATGTAGAAAAAGTAGATAAAAAATATTTATTCAAAGGGGAAAAAGGAACCTATCTGGACCTTGTATTGTTTGAGTCAACAAATCAGCAATATGGAGATACGCACATGGTGGTTCAGTCTATACCCAAAGAAGAACGTGACAAAGGGGAACGTGGTCCGATTCTTGGAAATGCAACTTTAGAGCTTAATGGGGGATCTCAGCATTATGCACAACCTCCAGTGGATGCTTCAAGAAATGAATCGCCCAAGGTGACCGAGGATGATATTCCGTTTTAATGAGCTATAATGTAAAGCCAGTCAAATTCGAAGAAGCCTTTAAAAGATTAAAGGCAAGAAAAGAGATCGGATCCCGTATGACTTCAAAGCAGTGGGCGTCACTTCCTGCTGCCATACGGGACCGATCTTTCTTTGCGTCAAGGGTTGCGTCAGCACGGTTCCTATCATCTGCAAAAAAGATGCTTGAGGATTTTATGCTTGGGACAAAAGAGGAAGTCATTTCACCTGATGGTGTAAAGTCAATTGCTTTTAAAATAGGAGGCAGAGCAGACTTTGTTAAGAAGATGCAGGACTTTTCTATTGCTGAAGGAATGGGTGATCCATTGCCTGAAGGAGTTGGCAGGGGTGACCGTGGAGTCATACCAGAGACAAGGGACATTTCATCTAATCGCAGACTAAAGCTTGTTTATGATACTAATATCAGATCCTCATATGGCTATGGTAACTTCGAAGCGTCTGTTGATCCTGCAATTACAAATGTGTATCCAGCTTGGAGGTTTATTCGAACAGGTGTAGTCAAGGAACCTCGACCATTGCACAAGCGATTTGAAGGTGCAGTGCGAAGAAAAGATGACACAAAATTCTGGCTTGAGATGAATAAAAAGGAAATTGGTGGGCTTGGTGTTCCTCATGGACCTTGGGGTTTCAACTCTCAAATGGATGTGCAGGAGGTCGGGAGACGTGAGGCCGAATCTCTTGGGTTAATAAAGAAAAATCAAAAGATCCGTTCACCAAAATCAGCATTCAATAAAAAGCTAAGTGTGTCTGAAAAAAGAATGGATTCAGGTATTTTCAAAATACTTAAAAAAGCAATGGGTGCAAAAATGAAACTCACTGCTGGAAAATTATTATGGGCGAAAAAATAAAGATACATTGTTCACATACTGAGCTGAGAGATCCGACCTCATTGGTTGAGCATCCCAGAAACTACAATACACATCCAGCAGAGCAGATTCGTTTGCTTGCAAAGATTATCAAGCATCAGGGATGGAGAAACCCTATCACAGTTTCAAAGCGATCTGGGTTTGTTGTAAAGGGGCATGGAAGACTTGCTGCTGCTATGATCCTTAAAACGGAAAAGGTTCCAGTTGACCTTCAAGATTACAAAGACGAAGCATCCGAGGTTGCTGATATGATTGCCGACAATCGCATCGCAGAATTAGCCGAGGCAGACCAAGATGAGCTAAATAAATTACTGAAAGATGAAACATTTGATGGGTTTGACATTGAACTAACAGGATATGGTTCTGATTACTTTTCTGATGAAAAGAAAGAAGAGGAAAGCCAAGTTGGAGAAATCGAATTTAGCCCAGAGGTTGATGAGAGCCATAATTATGTGGTGCTTTATTTTAAAAATGATATGGACTGGTTGAGCGCACAAAGTCACTTTGATCTTAAAAGCGTTTACAGCACTAGAGCAAACGGCAAACCTTGGAGTAAAGGCATAGGCAGAGTTCTTGATGGGGCCGAATATTTAGCAAAAATTACATGAAAATATTTGTGCCAAGTTTTGGGAGGCCTGACTGCTCAACAACTATGGGGATGATCCCCTCTGCAAAAATCATTGTACCGAAATCACAGGAAAAAGATTATATTGAAAACTTTGGCGACAGAGTGATTGCGGTCGATGACCGCAAAGACGGATCTTCCCCAAAAAAGAAGAATGCTATTCTGGACTTAATGCAAGAAAACGAAATGGCGTGGTTTTTAGACGATGACTTAAAAGCTGTATATAATATTAAAAAACAAAAAAAAGTCTTAGAGATCGAGGAATTACTGGAGATCACGTGCAATGTAGCCGATGAAATAGGGGCAGGGTTTGCTGGGTTTTCTACAACCAATGATTTTGCAATGTGCAACGAATACAAGCCATTTTCAATAAACAAAATAAGCTACGGTGCAATTTGCATACGTAAAAATAAAGCTAAACATGATGAAAGGCTAATCAGGACTTCGGACGTTGATTTTTTCCTGCAAACAATGATGAATAAACAAATTGGATGGAGGGATAACCGTTATTTTTTTCATTTTGAAGAAAACAGGAGCAAAGAGTTCTTGAATCAAAAGGGGGGGATCAGGGGAGGGGTATCGAAGCATGCAGAGTCACAGCAGTTGCTTATTAAAAAATGGGGGGATGTTGTTAGGGTAAAAGAAGGTCAAGTTGTTGGGGTTAAATTGCCCATAAAAGGTTGCTAATGAAATTTTTTGCCCCTAGCTACAAAAGGTCACAAGGAGTAATTACGCACAAGATATTGCCGGAATTAATTTATTGTGTGCATCAGTTCGAATCTGAAGACTACAAAAAACTTGGATACAATGTAAAAATCATACCCGACAAAGTTAAAGGAAATATTGCAAGAGTGCGAAACTGGATTAAAAGAATGGGGGAAAGCAGTGGGGAAAAATTTATAATTATTGACGATGATGTTAAAAAGTTCACTTATTGGAACAACCGAAAACAACAATCACTTCTCGGAGAAAACCTAGTCGAGCATATCGAAAGCATGTTTAGTCTTGCGGAAAGCTGGGGCATAAAGTTTTTTGGAGTAAACCCTGCCATTGATAAGGGAAGCTATCGGGAGTACACCCCATTTAGCTTAACTTCATACATAAGCGGAAGTTTTAATGCTTTTATTGATTGCCCTCTTTCATTTGATGAGGAATTACCACTAAAAGAAGACTATGACTTTACTCTGCAAATGCTCCAGAAATACAGAAAAGTTTTACGGTTTAATGCTTATGGACTGCTAAAAAATGACCACGGAAATCTTGGGGGGTGTGCTAATTACAGGACACTTGTAAAAGAGAAAGAACAAATGAACTTGTTGCAGAAAAAATGGGGCAAAAAGATTGTCAAAACAGATCAGGGTAGCGTTAAGCAATTCGACATAAACCCTATTATCAAAGCTCCAATAAAAGGCGTTTAACATGGCTATAAAGAAAAAAAGTAAAACAGACAAATTGCTCGCAAAAAACGGACGCAAACCTGTTGCTGTTGTTGAGAAGGCGCGAAGAGGACCGAGGGGGTTTACTATGCCTGTCGGCCTCGCTGAAGGATTTGGTCAACTAGGACTTACGCAAGCAGATGTAGCTGGGTTCCTCAAAGTGTCAAAAAAAACTGTTGAAAGAGAGTTTCAGAAAGGCGAAGAATCTGAATTTGTCCGCGAATATAGGAAAGGGAAAGCCTCGACAAATCGAAGCCTGAGAATGAAACTTTTGCAAAGAGCATTAAGAGAAGACAGGGACTCCTTATTGCAATTTGCTTTAAAGAACTTTTGCGGAATGAAAGAGCAAGTTGAAGTTGAAAACTCAGGGGAGGTTACAGTCAATATCACCATGGGGGGAAAAGACTTAAAAATGCCAAAATGGCTTGAGAATTGAACAAAGATATAAACATCCCAGCCCCACATGAGGGGCAAGCGCAAATACTTAAAAACGCAAAGAGGTTTAACGTGCTTCAATGCGGAAGAAGATTTGGCAAAACTACATTAGGAGTCCATATTGCTCTTTTTTCGGGGATTGCTGGCAAAACATATGGATGGTTTTCTCCCACCTACAAGCTCATGTCTGAGCAATGGACCGAAATAACAAGGCAACTTACCCCTATTATAACCCGAACAGACAAGCACACCCGAGAGGTTCACTTGATAAACGGAGGTCGCATGGACTTCTGGAGTCTTGAAAAAGCCGATGCCGGTCGAGGACGAAAATACCACGGAGTAATTATTGACGAAGCATCGGTAGTCAGGAACCTGAAGGTCAAATGGGAACAAGATATTCGCCCCACTCTCACCGATTACAAAGGTAAAGCATGGATATTGGGAACACCCAAAGGTCACAATTATTTTCATCAGATGTTTTTGAGAGGGCAGAAATTAAACGATGACTGGATAAGCTGGAGACTAGGCACCAAGGACAATCCCACAATCCCTGATCTTGAAAGTGAGCTTCGGGACGCAAAAAACGAATTACCTGAAGCAATTTACAATCAAGAATATTTGGGGGTTCCTGCTGATGATGGGGGGAATCCTTTTGGGGTCGATGCGATCAGGCATTGTTTTATTGATCAAAGCTTCCATCAAACTGCTTGGTTTGGTTGGGATCTGGCAAAATCACATGACTGGACTTGGGGAGTCGGGCTTGACGATTACGGTTGCCAGACTAAAAACATTCGCTTTCAAAAGCCATGGGCAGAGACGAAAGAACACATCATCAAGGAAACTGATTATGTTCCTGCACTGGTTGACAGCACGGGGGTTGGTGATCCGATCGTTGAAGATTTGATCGCAGAGGGGAACAATTTTGAAGGTTTTAAATTCTCAAGCACTAGCAAACAATCCTTGATGATGGGGCTTCGGGCTGCTATCCAGCAAAACAGGGTCAAGTTTTTTGATGTGTCTTTAAAATCTGAACTCGAAAGCTTTACCTATCAATATATGGCAGGGGGTGGGGTTAAATATACTGCTCCTGAAGGGATGCATGACGATGGGGTAATTGCATTGGCACTCGCAGTTGAACGCATGAGAAAAGGAAATACGGACGGAGTTATTCGATCCACAAAAGGTTTTAAATTAGGCACAGCAAAAGCAGCAGCACATCACGGAATAGGTTTTTAATATGGCAGACGCACCAAAAAAAGCAGTCAGAAAGAGAGCATCAAAAAAGGCAGATGTATCTGAACGGATAATAATGCCAAGCTTCAACGAGAAGTTTCACCCGTTTTTAAATGAGAAGCTTGACCCTGCACAAGTGCGTGGATTGCTTCAGTCTGCATTTACGGGAGACCCTCAGAGTTTGAACGATCTCTATTCCATCATGGAGGACACTTGGCCCCGTTTGGCTAAGAATCTACATGAGATCAAAAAGGCAGCAGCAAGAGCGCAATACCTAGTCCAGCCATTTGCTGAACAAGGCAAAGAACCAACTGCATCTGCACAAGATAAAGCTGAGTTTACAAGATACATCATCGACAACATGCGTCCCATTCCCAAGAAAAACGAGAATGGATTTGAAGACATGATTTATGATCTTTGTGATGCTGTTGGCAAAGGAATTTCAGTTCAGGAAATAATGTGGGATGTTCAGGATGGGAAAATATGCCCAAAATCTTCCTACTGGGTGCATCCTAAATATTGGGGATATGACTCATCTGGAACCGAAATCATGTTGCGTAACATTGGCACTGGTGGAGGTGGTGCTGGTGGTTACGTCGAAATGCCTGACGATAAGTTTTTGATTGGAAGATACAAAACAAGATCAGGAAATCCGCTTACTTATGGATTCAGCAGAGTGCTTGCTTTTTGGTGGTCTGGTATGATCTTTGGGCGTCAATGGCTAATGCGTTATGCTCAGATCTTTGGGATTCCGTTACGAGTAGCTAAGTATGGCAAGAACCTTTCAGACAATGATCGAACCAGTCTGGAGGCATGGCTTCGTGATCTGGCTGCTGCTGGGTATGCAATGATCCCTGAAGGATCAGAAATCCAACTGCTTGAAGCTAGTAAAGGGGGGACAGATAACCCACAAAACCACCTGATCGATGTTGCTGATCGTGTGTGTGACATTCTTATCCTTGGTCAAACACTAACCACAGATGTTGCGGATTCAGGTTCAAGGGCATTGGGCGATGTTCATGCAGGGGTGCGATTGGACAACTTACAAGATGCTTGTGATTGGGCTGCTCAAAACGTAAATGACCAGATCATACGCAAAGCAATTCTTTTTAATTATGGCAACACTGACGAAATGCCATATCTGGAAACCAAGTTTGAATCTGCTGAAGACCCCGTTCAGATGGCAACGAGAGATCAGATACTTGTAAGCATGGGCATGGAACTCCCGCAAGATCAAATTTACGAAAGACACAAGATTCGTATTCCTGAAGCAGGTGAAGCAGTAATCAAACAAGGCTCACCAGAACCTTCATTCTTTGGCAAAGATACAGTTCAAGCCAAGGAACCCAAAGCTGATTTAAATGATCCTTTTCGACTTCCTAAAGGGGACAAAAAAAAGTTCGGAGTCTATGTCAAAAATGACAAGGGTAACACTGTTCTTGTGAAGTTCGGAGATCCAAACATGGAGATCAAACGAGATGATGATCAAAACCGTAAGAACTTCCGAAGCAGACACAATTGCGATGATGCTGGTCCAAAGTGGAAACCACGATACTGGTCTTGCAAAATGTGGGAAAAGGGCAAGACAGTTCAGGACGTTCTTGATGCTTCAGAGTGGACAGGATTGATTGAAGATGAGCCTGATAATTGCGGTTGTGGTAGTGATTCATTGATTCAGGCCAAGGGAATCCCTTCTCAAAATGATCGGCTAACAGAAGCAGTGATGGAGGATCTGACAGGCGTATCTGCTGAGTGGCTTGCTCCCGCTAAACCAGCATTTGCAAAGGTTATGTCACTTGCAATGAATGATGCTGTCTCTGATGAAAAAGTCATTGAGGCAATCAGTGAACTTGCTGATGCCATGCCCGAGTTGTTTGAATCATTGAATCAGGATGCGTTGCAAGAGTCATTGGAATCTGCAATGGGTGCTGCTGCTGCCAATGGTGCATTTGATCGACTTCAATCATACACGGAGGAATTTCCAGATGGTGAAAGTGGAAGTAAAGATCCCGAAGATTCTTGATAAACTTTCTGACTCTCAAACCTACCTTGAAGCTACAAAGCTGGGTGCATTTGAGGTTTCAAATTATTTAAGAACTGAGCATTTTCCTGAAAAAAATGCAAATGAACCAAATAAACTAGGGGCAAAAAGAACTAATTTCTGGACTGATGTTGGCAGGTCAGTTCTTCAGCCATTTGTCAAAGGATACAGTGTCATCGTCAGAATCAATGACTTTCGTTTTGCTCAAAAATTATACGGGGGAGTGATCAAAGCAAAGAGAGTCAAATTCTTAACCATACCAATCTCAAAGCAAGCATATGATAAGCGTGTTTCAGTCTTTGAACAGGAAACAGGAAAAAGACTTTTCAGGATCAAAAGCAAAAAAGGAAATATTTTATTGGTAGAAAGCCTTGACGGGGAAATCAAACCCCACTATTTGCTGAAACAGAGTGTGGATCAAAAGCCCAATAAAAATGCTTTGCCAAGTGATGAAAAAATCGCAGAGGAATTTAATAAGGGAGTGACTGAATATATTGAAACACCCACAAATTTAGAATGATTACATTTGCAAAAATCAATGCCAGTTACGGAAACGAGATTCATGTTGAGGGCAGTGTTCCAGCAGATATTCAATGGATGCCTTCAGGTGAGCATACAATAAACGCTTCCAAAGATGGAAAGCCCACAAAGCTAAAGGTCACCGTAACTGAAGACATTATTGGTTCGCTGAATAAATCGCTTGAGGAAATAAAAGCCCAAGGATTTGACACTTACATCGATTTCAATCACTCGGATGAAAACGCATCAGGATGGGTGCAAGGTTTCTTTTGGGGTGGAGATGATCCTGAGACTGGAGGCATACGTGCAAAAGTTAAATGGTCTGCCGAAGGTGCTGAAGCCTTAAAAGGTGGAAGCTATAAACGATTTTCTCCTACTTTCCTTACTGACGCAAAAGGCAAAGTTATTGGAACAACTCCAAACGCAGGAGGATTGGTTAACCGTCCTGCATTCAGAGAAATTGCAGCAGTAATGGCTGCTAAAGATATTTCAACCACGGATTTACGATTCGTTTCGGCCTCACAATTGCCAACCGAATCCAACGCAAAAACAAAGGAACCAAAAATGTCGGAAGACGAAAAAAAGAAAATGGACAAGCTTGAGGCTGAAAACAAAGAATTGCGTGAAGCAATGGATAAGCTGAAAGCTAAGTATAAAGCCACCGAAGACGAGTCAGAAAAAATGAAGAAAGAAGCAAAAGATCGATCAATCAATGATCTAGTCGATGCTGCTGTTACTTCTGGAAAACTGAATGCCAAGGATGAAAAAGCAATCGAGTCATTGAAAGCAATCGCTGCCAGTGACATGGAGAATGCTAAAACATTCATTGAGTCAATGCCTTCACAGGTAAATGCCAAGGTTGCAGAACTTACTGGCAGGATCACACCTAACAACCCCGACCAGATCACGGCAAAAAATCCAAAAGATTTGATGTTTGCTGCTGTTTCTGAAATCAGGGCAAAGAATCCAGCACTTTCTGGTGAGGACGCTTTTCGTCTAGCCCGTGAAAGTCAACCTGACGTTTTCAAAGCTTAATCAAAGGAATTTAAATGCAATACGGAATTAGTAAACAACAGTTACTCGTTACCCTTGAGGCCAACGAAGATCAAACCGACAAAGAGGGTTATGCCGTGAAGTTTTCATCAGGCAAAGCAGCCCTTCAAACTTCACATACTGCAGTTGATACAGTCGGGGTAATTACTGACGGAGCAGCAGCAGGTAGCAAGTCAAGCATTGCAATCGCAGGGATTGATGCAGTTATTTATGTCAAGCTCCATAGCACGGCAGGAACTGTCAACGCTGGAACTTTCCTCGGTACACATACCGATGGCACTTGGAAAGCTACCGCTTCGTCTAAAAACTTTGCAGCACAAGCTTTGGAATCAGGCAGCAATAGTGCCATGATTAAAGCACGTCTTCTCGACGTTTCTGGTGTGACTGCTTAATCGTAAAAAAAGGAAAAAATAATGAGTGCAATAAGCAGCGCATCAGGAAACCCGTTACTAACGTCATACGCTCAATCGATCATCCCTGATCTTGAGTCTTCACAGGCAAACTTTATTGCCCCACAGGTTGTGGCACCATCCGCAAGGAGTCGCTACAAGATTTACAATGAGGTCAACTCATGGCAAACATACGAAACCCAACGAGCAATCGGTGGACCTGCAACAAGGATTCCATGGCTTGCCTCTGACGGTCAGTTGAACCTTGAGCCGCATGCATTGGAAAACCCCATTGATGACTTCGAGCGTGAAGACACATCTGACATTGTTGGTTTGCAACAGAGCAAAGTTCGTTCTTTGCTTTCATCAGCAACCTTGAGCAATGAGAAAGATTTGTTTACCTACCTCAAAGCAAATGTTTCTGCTGAAGGTGGCAAGGGAACTTGGAATGCAAGCACTGATCCTATCGAACAGCTCGATGAGCAGTTGGTAGCATTGGAAACTGCATTGGGTCGCAGACCTAACCGCATTCTGATGGGAACTCTTGCTTGGCAGATCATGCGTGATAACGCTAAGACACAAGCTCGATTCAAATCTGGGTTTGCAAGCATCACTCGGGATATGGTCAGCAATGTTCTGATCTTTCCAGTGGAAATTGCAATA
>Ga0181396_1000157_pt1 | contig 15846 bp, 9 predicted proteins | sample 19SPOviralmetaG_FD_130125 | JGI IMG/M metagenome (GOLD analysis project Ga0181396, IMG submission 130125) | Marine viral communities from the oligotrophic San Pedro Time Series (SPOT) site, San Pedro Channel, CA, USA - 19 SPOT_SRF_2011-01-11 | ecosystem: Environmental > Aquatic > Marine > Strait...
AATGAAGTTGGTCCTCAAATCTTACGTGACGCTGCTCGTACATGTGGCCCGTTACAAACGGCTTTAGATCTATGGAAAGATATTAGTTTTAACTATACTTCTACAGATACTGCTGATTTCTCTGAAACAGCTACAGCTAACGTTTAATAATTACTTTTATAAAGGAGTATTTGAATAGTGAGACTTACACAAGGTTGCTTCTCTTTCTTACCTGATTTAACTGATGAACAAATTGAAAAACAAGTTGCTTACGCGATCTCTCGTGGTTGGGCAATGAACGTTGAATGGACAGATGATCCACATCCTCGTAACAGCTACTGGGAATTATGGGGTTTACCATTATTCGATATTAAAGATTCTGCATCTGTAATGTTCGAATTAAATGAAGCTCGTAAAGCATGTGCAGCTGGCTACATCCGTATGAACGCATTTGATGCGAGCTACGGTACAGAAAGTTGTGTTCTTTCATTCATCGTAAACCGTCCTGCTAACGAACCAGGTTTCTACTTAGAACGTACTGATGGCGCTGGTCGTTTCATCACTTACACAATTAAGAGCTACAGTGTTCAAGCTAACGGTGAAGGTAGCCGTTACTAATAACTTTATTAGTTAATTGTACCTTTAAAAATCTTTAATCAAACATTTGTTTGATTAAAGATTTTTATATAAACCAGACTAAATTTTTTTTAGATTTATCTATTATTAAAACTAAAAATCTGAAAATTAACTAAGAGAAATTAAAATACGTATTGATTTTTGAAATGGCTTTTTATATAATAAAGTAAAAGTATACTAACTTATGCTGGTGTAGCTCAATTGGTAGAGCAACTGATTTGTAATCAGTAGGTCGGGGGTTCAAGTCCCTTCACTAGCTTATAAAAACAAATTCTATAATTTATATTATTACAATTGAATATGAAAAAAAAATTGTAGATTATAAGACTTAATATTACTTTGTAAATTTAATTATCAAATGTTAAATTAAAAATAAAATAGTAGTTCAGTCATTTTGAACTAAAGTCTAAATGACTGAAACACGATTGAAATTTGTTAAATTACTTACTCAAAACTTCAAAATGGTTTTAAAAATCTAAATTAATTAATCTTTAACACTAGTACGTTATAAAACTTTACGGTAATTTCGATTGACCTAAAAGAATGTTATCCGTTAATGATTTTAAAATTAATTTAATTGATCGAACTGCATCGTCGTTACCTGGAATTGGAATATCCACTAAATCAGGATCACAATTTGTATCTAAAATTGAAATTACTGGAATACCTAATTTACGACATTCACGAATTGCAGTGATTTCTCGTCTTTGATCAATAACAATTGCAATATCAGGTAAATTTGTCATTTCTTTAACACCATCCAAATGTTTACGTAATTTTTGTAACTCTGTTTGGCGTAATGAAGCTTCTTTTTTTGGTAATAAATCAAAAAGTTGATCCGCTTCTTGTTTCTCTAACGTTTTTAATCTAGCAATTCGACTCTTTAAAGTTACCCAATTCGTTAGCATACCACCTAACCAACGGTGATTTACATAATATGAATTACATCGTTTTGCTTCTTGTGCAACCAATGCACTTGCTTGACGTTTTGTACCAATGAATAAAAAAGTTTTTTTCTGTTCAGCAGCAGATTGAACGTATGAATTTGCTTCTTTCAATAATTGCGCAGATTGAACTAAATCTAAGATATGGATATTATTTCGTTCTGTGTAAATATATGGAAACATTTTTGGATTCCAACGGTATGCTTTGTGACCGAAATGTACACCAGCATCTAATAATTGGGCTAAACTAATATCAGCCATAAAAATTTTAACTCCTTAACTGTAATCAACAATATATACTAATAACATACCAAATTTTTTAGACAATCGTCTAGGTTTTTAAAGATTTTTTGCATATTCTCGGCTTGGTTTTGATTCCACTCTTTTACTTGATGAATAATTAAAACTATTACTGTAACTTTTAGAGCCAATTCCAGATGGAATTAAATGACCAATAATAATATTTTCTTTTAGACCACGTAACCAATCTAATCGACCTTCAATTGCGGCTTTTGTTAGTACACGCGTTGTTTCTTGGAAACTTGCAGCCGAAATAAAACTTGGATTATTTAGAGCAGCTTTTGTTATACCTAATAATAGCGGCACATAGCATGCTGTTTGTTTATTTTGAGATTTAACAACTTCATTAATATATTTAATATGGTACAGATCAATTACTTCTCGTGGTAATAAGGGTGTTTCACCTTCATGTGTAATTAAAACTTTCGTAGTCATTTGTTTAATTATAACTTCTAAATGCTTATCTGCTATAGTAACACCTTGCGATTTATATACAGATTGAACTGAATTTAAAATTAATGCTTGGATTTTTTTAAAACTTCGATAACTAGCTTCATAGTTATCAGTTAAACGATACAATAATACTTTTGCATCATTACGACAGACCATTTGTTTTATTTGAGCATAATAAGAAAAATAGATTTTTAATAAACTATGTGGATTGATTTTCTCACTTTCTTTAATCGTAGTTCCCATTTTCCGGAATTCAAATGTAGGGTCAATTGTAGTTTTACGAATTAAAAGACCTTTTTTTTGATTTTTTGGTGTATGCTTGCTTACTCGTTTCTTTTTACGTGCTTCTAGTAACTCTTCAATTCGTGGTAGACCTTGGACAATATCGCCGGTAATTTCTTTTTCAAAATTTAATAGTCCAATCGTTTGACCATCTTTCACAAATTCACCATTTTTACAATAAACACTATTAACTTCTTGCTCAAAATAATCTTCAGTGATCGAATGAACTCCAATTGTTCTAAACGGATGTTCTAATAAAGCAACTGATGCTAATTCTAAACGCGAGTCTGTATTTGTTTTAAATGGATGTTCGGATAATTCAGAACTTTTGAAAAATAATGTGTATACATTATCTAACCTAACTCGTTCAAGATGAGGAAGAGTTTCTTTACGTTTTGTTTTATATATTTTGTCTTTATGATCTAAATACCCATACCAAGGACGAGCGTCCATTTTGGATAATTTTGTTTTTTCATCATTGTTTTTCTTAATTAAAAACTCACGAATAAAAATGGGAAGACCAGATGTATAATACTTACCACGTTTTTTTAGTAACAATCGTGGAAATTCTATTTTTTTGCAAGAATCCGAATATGAAAAATAAGGTAATGCTCGATTTGTAATATCTGCATAATTAATATGAATATTTCTTTGATTATTTAAATCAATTTCAAGATGTTCCGATTTTGCAGGAATTGCTCTATATTTAAGATCAGTGTCATTAACAAAATCTTCATTCTTACAATTTGGGAAAAAGTATGGACGGCCTTGTTGAACGGTTAAAATCTTGCCGTTATCAATAATAACTTTTCCTGTTTGATTTATATTTACACCATCAACCAATAAATCATCAGTAGTTTTATCTTCAATTTTATTTTTCTCAACTGTGATACAATCATCGTTTGTGATTAAAAATACTTGTTTATCTTGTTTTTGTTTAGACTTAAATTTTACTAATTCTAATGATTTTGGACTTACAATTTCTAAATACGCTAAAATGCTATGAGCATTAAGAAATTGGTTTTGTTCAACAAGTAAACATGCTTGAATATCCGTATATTTTAAATGTGGAGGTAGATAATCAATTAAATATAATTTTTCAGATAATATAAAATTTAAATGATTTTTCTCGTTATTATTAAGAATTTTTATTTGTATATTTTCATTTTTCTTAAATGAGTTTGATAATTTAAAATCTAATGAATTTGTTACAATATTTAACTGATCGGGACTTTTAATTTTTTGTCCCGAATTATATAAATAGTTAAAATGATTTTTTAGATAAAAAATGGAATTTGACGTTACTTCTTGGTTTAATATATTTTCGATTGGTTTTGGAAGTGGTACTTCATAAAGTTCAATAGGTCTAATCAGTAACTGTGATTGCGTACCAACTTTAAGAACTTCACATACGGACGGTTGTGTAATTTTAATAGTATTTAAAATTAATTCACCAGGATAAAAGACTTGATTATCTAAGTTTTTTAAATCGTTTCCAGTGTAAACAATACCTGGTTTCAGAGCTATTTCTTGAACGATACCATTTTTTTCTAAGACTTTAACAACGCCCGATGTTCGCGAATATACATTCGGAATTATTTCAAATTTTTCTGAGATAAAACTATCTGGTTCGATTAATAGTAAGCTATTTTCACAATTTAAATTATGAGTTTCTTCGGGTACCCAAATAATTGTTCGATAATCTTGTTTTTGAATGTTTAAAACAAAATAAATAAGGCTATTTAAGTAAGCTACTTTTTTTCGATTACTGCGTCTATTAAAATATGGAGTTCCCCCAGTTAAGGAGATAAATTTATTTGTAATAAGTGTTGCAAAGTTTTTCTGAGAATTTTGATTAAGATATAACTGAGAATTCTGTGATTGTAAATTAACAATATAAGAATGATTCTGAATATTTAAAACATATTGGTTTTCATTACTTGTTTGTGGTAATTTTTGAATTTCAGAATTATTGAAAAAAGAAATCGAGCTGTTAATCTCAATAAATTGTTCAAACAATTTGTCACTTTCAGAAATAATATTAACAAATCCACTATATTCATTAATTATTTTACTTCGAAAAATATAGCTGTTTTTATTTATTTTATAATCAGGATAAAAATTTAAAAATGAATTCATAGGAGCCTGATATACTTGTCCTGATAAAATCCATAATAATTTATTCTGTGTGGTAGCATTTGTTTTACTCTTCAGGCGAGGCATAAAAATTTCACCGGAAGAATCACTCAACACGTGTTTTGTTTCTGTTCGGGTTTGTTTAATATTCCCAGCTAGCTGACCAAGAATAAGATCTGGCTTCACAGCCTGATTATTTTTAATAAATAATATAGTGTTTCGTGGTAGTTCAAGTTGAACTGTTTGATTTGTTTTATCTGTTGGGATAATAGATAACGAACCTGAACTTTCAGTTAATAATACATTTTCACCCCGATTTGTTCGGAGAGTTGAGGTTTTTAATACATCAGAAAATTCAATAATACCATTAATTGGGCTTATTAATTGTTGATTCGCTTCTGACGTAAAAATACCACCCGTATGGAATGTTCGCATTGTTAATTGTGTACCAGGTTCACCAATAGATTGACCTGCGATAATACCAATCGCTTCGCCCATATCAACTAAATTTTCGCAAGCTAAATCCCAGCCATAACATTTTTGACAAATTGATCTATAAAGCGAACAAGTTAAAGGTGATCGAATATAACATTTATCAATATTTCGTTGCTTAAATGTTCTAATCAAATTAGGGGTTATTTGCGTATTTACATCTGCAATCAATTCGTTGGTATCTGGATCATATACAGGTTTATTTAATAAACGACCTAATATTTTTTCATAAAATACATTTGTTGGTTGTTTATCATTTTTAATATTAATGAAAAGAAACGAATGATTTGTTAAGCAATCTTTTTCTCGAATAATAATATCTTGAGCAACATCAATTAAACGACGTGTCAGATAACCTGAATTAGCTGTTTTTAAAGCTGTATCTACAATACCTTTTCGGGCACCATAACCAGACATTAAATAATCAGTGATCGTTAATCCTTCTCGAAAATTCTTTTTAATGGGTAAATTCATAATTTCCCCACTAGGATCTGACATTAATCCTCGCATACCTACAAGTTGTCGAACCTGTGATAGATTGCCTCGAGCTCCAGAAAAAGCCATTATATATACAGAGTTTAATGGGTCATATTTTTTAAAATATGATACAACTTCATCTTTTAATAATTCACTTGTAATATTCCAAGTATCAATAATTTTTTGAAACCGTTCTACTTCAGTAATTTTTCCTTTAAAGCAAATTTTTTCTGTATTTAAAATCTCTTTTGTTGCATTTTGTAACATAGAGCTTTTCACATATGGTACTCTTAGATCTTCAATACTAATTGAAATTCCAGCTTGAGTTGCATATTTGAAACCTAGATACTTTAATTCATCAGCTAGAAAACAGGCTTTAATTGATCCGTATTTGGTAAAACTCCATGATAACAATTGTTTCAATTGTTTTTTACTAACTAGTGTGTTTTGATAAGTATATTCTTTCATAAAATTTTGTATCTTTTATTTAGATGACCTAACTAACTACGTCAAAATATTAGTTATAAGATATTTAAGGTTTTTTGAATTGTATAATTAAAAATTACACGTCCTGTTGTTGTTTGCAAATATTTAACAATGGTTTTGCCATCTTTATCTTTTCTAATTTGTAAATTTTCATAGTATTCAATAGAAGTTAAATCATCTAAAACAATCTTTTTAATTAAATTACTAGATTGGTTTACTTCTTTGTTATAGCGTACCCAAATTGAAGAATGTAGTTCAATTTGTTCTTGATTATAAGCTAGAATAACATCTTCTAAACTTGAAAAATAGTGGTTTGAACCAAGTAAATTTTTAATATTATTCACAGTTAAATAATAACAACCTAAAACCATATCTTGACTAGGCATAATAATTGGATCGCCATTTGCTGGTGATAAAAAATTATATGGTGCTAGCATGAGCATGTAACATTCAGCTTGTGCCTCTAATGATAAAGGAATATGGACTGCCATTTGATCACCATCAAAATCTGCATTAAATGCTGAACATACTAAAGGATGTAATTTAATTGCACGACCTTTAACTAATATGGGTTCAAATGCTTGAATACCTAATCGATGTAAAGTTGGTGCTCGATTTAAAAATATTGGATGATTTGCTAATACTTCTTCTAATACGGGGTCTATTAAAGGCTCATTTTGTTGAATTAAATTTTTTGCAACTTTCATATTACTCGCTAAACCTTGGTTTATTAACTCACGAATAATAAAAGGTTGGAATAATTCCGTCGCCATTTCGTAAGGTAATCCACATTGATTTAATTTTAAGCTTGGTCCTACAACAATTACAGAACGACCCGAGTAATCAACCCGTTTACCTAATAAATTTTGACGGAATCGACCATGTTTACCTTTAATAATGTCAGATAATGATTTTAACGGTCGATTATTTGCACTTAGCGCTACTTTTCCCCGTTTACCATTGTCAATTAATGTATCAACAGCTTCTTGTAACATTCGTTTTTCATTTCGAATAATTAGTTGAGGGGCATCAATTTCTAGTAATCGTAATAAACGATTATTTCTTGTAATGATACGTCGATAAAGCTCATTTAAATCTGATGTTGCAAACCGTCCGCCCTCTAATTGTATCATAGGACGCAGCGCTGGTGGAAGGACAGGTAAAATAGATAAAATCATCCACGCAGGGTTAGAGCCGGTAGCTAAAAGATTTTCTAAAATACGAATTCTTTTAATAGCCTGGTCTCGTAATTTATAAATTCGATGCTGTTCCCATTTTCTATACCATTGTGAACTTTGGTAGTATGGTTGGTCTTTTGCTAGAACCCTACTACAGTAATGAATGAAACTTCGTGTATCATTTATTTCGTAATTTAAATTTAATTTTTCTAATTCTTTTTTAATGATTACTGTCCCAATTAGATAATTCGGAGTTGTTCGAACTAAGTATTTTGGAGTATTATATTGAGTCAATAATTTTTTTGGTTTTGGTTCGGGTTTTCGAGGATATCCTGTAAAACCTAATCTCCGACTTCGTCGATAAAGCTGAAAATCCCAATGTAATGCATAAAAGCTAATTTCATCATCAGCGATAAAATAAGCTAATGAAGCTAATTTTATTCGCTGAACTCGTTCATCCATTGCATTAATTTGACCTGATTTTAATGCTTTTGGTTTTTTGTCATTATCTTTTTCTTGAACTGGAATTCCAGTATCAATTTTTTTTTCACATTGTTCTACTTCAAGTAATAAGGCCATATAATTCGGTCTACTATTAACATACCAAATATGTGTAACAGGATATACTAAATTAATATGCCCCATTCTATGACGTCGTACTCGAGATTCTGTTAATTCAACACCACAACGATCACAAATTAGCCCTTCATACCGTACACGTTTATACTTACCACATGCACATTCCAAATTTTTATTCGGTCCAAAAATCCGTTCACAAAATAAACCATCCATTTCAGGTTTAAATGTTCGATAATTTATTGTTTCAGATTTTTGAACTTCCCCGATAATTTGGCCATTCGGTAGTATTCTTTGACCCCATTGTTTTATTCGAGTTGGAGAAGCTAATTTGATTTTAATGTAATCAAATTCTTTTTCAAATCGTACCATTTTCTATATTAAAATAAAATATTATTTATATTTGATGCAGGTGGAAATGTTTTAGTCATTGGGTCGTAATTTTCCATTAGATTAACTTCAATTTCACATGTTTTATTTGCACTGAAATTTTCTAATCTGTATGTACTAATATCTAATCCAATCGATCTTAATTCTTGTAATAAAACTTTAAATGATTCTGGAATACCGGAAGTTGGAATTGGTTGACCTTTAACAATTGCGTTTAATGTGTCATTACGACCTTGCATATCGTCAGACTTGATTGTTAAGAGTTCTTTTAAAGTGTATGCTGCACCAAATCCTTCCAATGCCCATACTTCCATTTCACCAAATCGTTGTCCGCCATGTTGGGCTTTACCACCTAATGGTTGTTGGGTAACTAATGAGTAAGGTCCTGTCGCTCTGGCGTGCATTTTGTCATCAACTAAATGAATAAGTTTTAACATATAAGCGTTGCCAACAGTAATTGGATTATCAAATTCTTTGCCCGTTCGTCCATCGATTAATATCATTTTACCTGGCGAATATGGATTAAAAAGCCATGCTTCATTATTTTCAATGGAAGCTTCTCTCAACTTTTTATTTATTAAAATTCGTGAAACTTCTTGACCATAAAGTTCATCAAATGGAAGTATTTTAAAACGTCGGTTTAGTTTTTGACCAGCTAATCCCAATAAACATTCATACAATTGACCAACATTCATTCGTGATGGTACACCTAAAGGATTCAAAATAATGTCTACAGGTGTTCCATCTGGTAAAAATGGCATATCTTGTCGAGGTAAAATTCGTGAAATAATTCCTTTATTCCCATGACGACCTGCAATCTTATCACCAACTTGAATTTTTCTGATTTGAGCAATAAAAACTTGAATTTTTTCGAATTCATATGCAAGTTTGTTCTTACGTCTAAATATGATTGTTCGAATTACACGCCCGTATTCTCCACTTGGCATTCTAAATGAACTATCTCGAACACCTTTAGCTTTCGCACCAAAAATAGCTCTTAATAATTTAGCCTCTGGTAATTGTTCTGAATCATCTTTTGGTGTTACTTTTCCTACCAAAATATCACCTGGTTTTACGAATGTGCCAATTGAAACAATCCCATCTTCGTTTAAAGATTGGATTTCTGAAGGATTTATATTTGGGATGTGTTTAGTTGTTTGTTCACGTCCTTCATTTGTTACTCCAACCTCAATTTCATATCGTTCAATATGGATTGACGTGAAAACATCATCATAGACTAGTCTTTCATTAATTAAAATAGCATCTTCAAAATTATATCCTTCCCATGGCATATAAGCTACAGTAACGTTTTGGCCTAAAGCAAGTTCACCTCCGCTAATACTTGGACCATCTGCTAAGACTTGGCCAGATTCAACAATTTCTCCTTTCCAAACAATTGGGCGTTGATTTATACAAGTTTCTTGGTTTGAACGCTGGTATTTTTGTAATCGATACTCAGATTTTCGACCAGATTTTTCATTTACAATAATCTTTTTAGAACTTACGAAATCCACCGTTCCGGATTTAATTGCGTTAATTGTCATGCCAGAATCTGCAGCAATTTGATTTTCCAAGCCAGTCCCAATAATTGGACGTTGTGGAATCAATAACGGAACAGATTGTCTTTGCATATTTGAACCCATTAAAGCCCGGTTTGCATCATCATGTTCAAAAAATGGAATTAAGGATGCAGCCGCTGATACTACTTGTACGGTCGAAATTGCAATAAAATCAACTTCTGACGGACTTACCGTTATAAAATCTTGTTTATATCGAACAGGAATTGAACTTATTGTTAAATAATTCTCTTCATTTGTAGAAATATCAGCTGGAGCAATTTTATAAAAATCTTCAATATCTGCTGTCAAATAAATAGGTTTACCTGTTTTTAATACCTTACCATTAATTACTCGCCAAAATGGTGTTTCCAAGAATCCAGATTCGTTAACACGGGCACAAGTCGTTAAAGATGCAATTAAGCCTACATTTTGTCCTTCTGGAGTTTCAATTGGACAAATCCGACCATAATGACTTGGATGAATATCACGAACCGTAAAACTAATCCGATCACGGTCAAATCCTCCTGGACCTAAGCCACTGATTCGTCGTTTATGTGTTAAAGATGCTAGTGGATTTGTTTGATCCATATATTGTGATAGTTGGCTTGATCCAAAAAATTCTTTAACTGTTGCTGAAATCACATTTGAGCTTAAAATTAGAGGTGATTCAGCTTTGTAGACTTGACTTAAAATTTTTCGTGATAATCGTTGAAAACCAATTCTAAATAATTGTTGTAATAGTTCACCAACAGATCGAACTCGTCTGTTTTTTAAGTGATCAATATCATCCCCAGCTGTTTTTGTAATAGATAATGTAATAAGATAATCAACAATTGCGAAAACATCATCATATGTAATCGTTGATAACTTATTTGAAATTTTTAAATTTAATTTTTGATTTAATTTATAGCGGCCAATTTTACCTAAACGGTAATATCGAGAATCAAAAATTCTTGAAAATTCTGATATGTTTTTATAAGATTCATCAATATTAAAACGCAATAAAGGATTATCTGAATTTATAGATGTTGTTAAAAAAGGAGAATCAAAAAAGAAAAAGTCTGAGTGTTCTAAATTTTTAGAAATTTCTAAATCTTTCAATCCCATTTCTCGAAGTAAATGAATAACAGGTTTCTTTGTTATTTTGTCTACCTGAATGACTATGTCATCTTCAAATCGATTTGTAATTGGATATTTATACACATCAATCTTTTTGTCACGTAAAAAACCGAAACGAATCCATGAACCATATTCTGGAATTAATGTAGCTGTATATAAATCTTTATTCTCATATTTATCTTTATAAATATCTTTCTTTTCAAAATAATCTTTATTTTTGATGATGTCACTTCGTCGATATTTTTTGATCAACGGATAATGAATGACAGATTTTAAGTTTTTACTTTCTTCAAAAAGATTGATTATTGCTCGTGCTTTTTCAATATTTTGATGTAATTGTATTTTTAAAAAAGATAAATCAGTTGTAGATTCTACCTTTTCGATCATATTTTGAAAAATTAGTAGATTATTATTCTCAAAAATTTTCTGACCTTTTCGTTGATAACTTTGAATAATTTGATTGTACTTAATAACTTTTTGTGCCCACAAATTTAAACATTTAGTATCAATTTCAGATTGATATAAATTATATAATTGCGTGGAATTTGGAAGAAATTTTTCTAGAATCTCTTCATTATATAACTGATTTAATTTTGTAAGTTTAGATGTTTTTTCGTTTAATAAATGACTAAGCTTTTTGATTTGATTATAAGAAATCGGTTGAATTATATTATCTTCAGTATTTAATAAATTTTCTCGTTTCTGATGGATAAGAGTTTGTAAGATTTGATATTTAATGATGGACTTTAAAAGATCATTAAAATAATTTAAAATTTCTATTTCTTCTCTCTTGTCAAAATCCGCTGTAGTAATTAATTGATTCTTATAATTTTTAATAAGCTTAAAAAACTTCTTTATTCGTTTTGTTTTTACTTTGGTTTCAAAAGTTTTTGAAATAATACTATAAATTTTAAAAAATTTTATAAAATTTACAGTCTCTTGAATATCTTTTAGTTCATTGGATTTCTGTATAGAATTGGAAGTTTTAACAATTGGTGATAAAGATGAAATATTAGGACTTTTTAATAGACCAAAAGAGGTTTGGGTAAAAGGGCGGATTTTATGAAAATCATTTGAAAGGATTAATTTATTTAATTTTCGTCTTTTTTGCTTTTTATTTTTTTCAAAATAAACTCCGGGACTTCGAATCACTTGGCTTACAATAATCCTTTCACACCCGTTTATTATAAAGGTCGCTGTTGTAGTCATTAGTGGCAAATTGGCAATAGGTAGTCGTGCCTGCCTCATCATTGTGTTTGTCCGTTTATTGCGCATTTCAATTGGTATAATCAACTGCGCTACATAATTTGCAGTATACCTTTTTGCACTTGAGGCGTTATAGATTGGTTTAACTAATTTATATTCTTGGCCAAAGAAAACATATTCAATGTTTCCACTAAAATCTAACACTGAAGAGAAATTTGCAAGTTCATCTGTTAATCCTTGTGAAATAAACCAACAAAAACTTACCCGTTGCATTTCAATGAAATCTGGTAAAGCGGTTACATAATTCATGTATTTTTTCATAAGTTCTATTCTTAAAAATTTATGTCATATTTTATGAAAATTACGGTTAGTTATTGTAAACCGAAAGATGTTAAAAAAATTTAAAAGAAAATTTCTTTAACATCTTTCAATTTTATTCATATTTTTGAAGCTTTAACTTATTAGCTGCGAAATACTAACACATTTTTAGTTTTAAAGCTAATTGTGACTTTTTACGTGCCGCTGTGTTTTTATGAAAAATATTTTTTTTTGAACCTTTGTCAATTAAGCTATAAAGTGAGCTTAAAATAATTTGAGCTTTTACTTTATCTGCAGGATCCCCAGAAACTTTATATTCATCTAATCGTTTAAAAAACATCTTAATTAATGTTCGCACAGAACTTTTATAAAATTTATTCTGTAGACGGTTTCGTTCACCAATTCGGATACGTTTTAATGCTGATTTACTATTAGCCATAAAAATATTGTCGGGTTTTTAATGTTTTAATTTTAAAATGTTATTTACGGAATAATAATATCTTAGATTAGTGAAATATACTAGATTTAACTGTGTATTTTAAGTTTTTTCTGACAAAATAATTTTTTTTCTTTAAATTTTTTTAAAAGCTTGATAAGATTAATATTTTTAGGCAAAATATTAATAAAAAATCATTCTTCTCTAGAAATTTATATGGCAAAAAATAAAGGCTCTCGCATTTTAATCACATTAGAATGTACAGAATGTCGTTCAAATGAAAATAAACGTTCTGCAGGCGTATCAAGATATACAACTGAAAAGAATCGTCGAAATACTCCTCAACGACTAGAACTAAAAAAATACTGTTCACACTGTAATTCATCAACTGTACATAAAGAAATCAAATAAATTATGTTAGCACAAAAACAAAGACAACAATCACCAATTGGTTTAAATCAAAAAATTGATTATAAAGATATTGATTTATTAAAATTATTTATTACTGAACAAGGAAAAATTCTTCCACGTCGTGCAACAGGTGTAACGGTACAACAACAACGTCAATTAGCTAAAGCTATCAAAAGAGCGCGCGTCTTATCATTATTACCATTTGTAGCATCAAATTCTCTATAAATTCTTTATCTTAAGTTATTATATTAAATTTAATAAAAACAATAGTTTAATATAATAACTTTCACTTTATAATATTTGTTAATATTAATCTATTTATTTATATTCTAAGGAATAGCAAATGGGTCGTAGTCAACGAAACGATAACTTTATTGATAAAACATTTACCATAGTTGCTGATATCCTTTTAAAAATTCTTCCAGCAAGTAAACAAGAAAAGCAAGCGTTTTTTTATTATAGGGATGGAATGTCAGCGCAATCGGAAGGGGAGTATGCTGAAGCTTTGGAAAATTATTATGAAGCCTTACAATTAGAAGAAGATCCATATGATAGAAGTTATATCTTATATAATATTGGTTTAATTTATTCAAGTAATGGTGAATATGTTCAAGCCTTGGAGTATTATCACCAAGCTTTAGAGCTAAATTTAAATCTTCCACAAGCTTTAAATAATATTGCCGTAATTTATCATTACCAGGGTGTAAAGGCTTCAAAAAAACAAAACTTAGAAGTTGCTAAAGGATTATTTGATAAAGCAGCTGAATATTGGCGACAAGCTATAAAATTAGCACCAAATAATTACATTGAAGCTCAAAATTGGTTGAAAACAACTGGGCGAATTGCTTCAGATACTTTTTATTAAGAGAAATTTAATTCTAGGTTGGTAAATAAAAGAAAAGGGGACATTTTAAATATAAAAATATTTATTTGAATTTAACCTAATTCTTTAAAAACGGTAAAACTGGCCATTTTTAATTGATTTGGTCAGTTTAGTGGCTACCTATTTCACATATTTTTTTATATTATGTATAAGACACACAAGATCATCGAAATGCTGAGCTTTTTTAGTCTTTTTTTTTCAAAGTAAAGAGAATAATTTTTACTATTGTTTATTTAAAGTTTTAACGTATTTAATTCAATAATTCAAAGTATTTTGTTGTACAATGTTATATAGTTAATAAATTTAAAGTTTGTTATTATTTTGAATAGTACGTCAAATCCTGAAAGTATATTTATTCTTAAATATTTAAATATGTTAAGCAAAAATGGTAGAAACTAAAAACAAAGGTTACGTTACTCAAATTATTGGTCCCGTATTAGATATCGCATTCACTGAAGGTAATTTACCTCCAATCTACAGCGCAATTAGTATTGCTTTAGATGAAAACGAATCTACAATCGTAGAAGTTCAACAGTTATTAGGTGATAACAAAGTTCGTGCTGTATCAATGCGTTCAACTGATGGTTTAAAACGTGGTACAGAAGCAATCGATTTAGGTGCACCAATTTCTGTTCCTGTTGGTACAACAACTTTAGGTCGAATTTTCAACGTAATTGGTGAACCAGTAGATAACCAAGGTGATGTTTCATACGAAGAAACTTTACCAATTCACCGTGACGCTCCTGCATTCACTGAATTAGAAACAAAACCATCAATTTTCGAAACTGGTATTAAAGTAGTAGATTTATTAGCACCATACCGTCGTGGTGGTAAAATTGGTTTATTCGGTGGTGCTGGTGTAGGTAAAACTGTATTAATTATGGAATTAATTAATAACATTGCTAAAGCACACGGTGGTGTATCAGTATTTGGTGGTGTAGGTGAACGTACACGTGAAGGTAACGATTTATACGAAGAAATGAAGGAATCTGGTGTAATTAACGAGAAAAACTTCACAGAATCGAAAGTAGCCTTAGTATATGGTCAAATGAATGAGCCTCCAGGAGCGCGTATGCGTGTAGGTTTAACAGCTTTAACAATGGCTGAATACTTCCGTGATGTTAACAAACAGGATGTATTATTATTTATTGATAACATTTTCCGTTTCACACAAGCCGGTTCTGAAGTATCAGCGTTATTAGGTCGTATGCCTTCTGCTGTAGGTTACCAACCAACGTTAGCTACAGAAATGGGTGCGTTACAAGAACGTATTACATCAACTACTCAAGGTTCTATTACATCAATTCAAGCTGTATATGTACCTGCAGATGATTTAACTGATCCAGCTCCTGCAACAACGTTTGCTCATTTAGATGCAACAACTGTATTATCACGTAATTTAGCTGCGAAAGGTATTTACCCAGCAGTAGATCCATTAGATTCTACATCAACTATGTTACAGCCTGGTATTGTAACACCAATTCACTATGAAATTGCTGAAACTGTAAAAGAAACGTTACAACGTTACAAAGAATTACAAGATATTATTGCAATTTTAGGTATTGATGAATTATCTGAAGAAGAT
>Ga0181396_1000159_pt1 | contig 15726 bp, 25 predicted proteins | sample 19SPOviralmetaG_FD_130125 | JGI IMG/M metagenome (GOLD analysis project Ga0181396, IMG submission 130125) | Marine viral communities from the oligotrophic San Pedro Time Series (SPOT) site, San Pedro Channel, CA, USA - 19 SPOT_SRF_2011-01-11 | ecosystem: Environmental > Aquatic > Marine > Strait...
AGGCTCAACTGCTGGATCACAGATATCCATCTTATGTAGATGAAATCCTTTTCTATCTAAGATATTTAATATAGGTTGTACCCCATACTTTAACCAATCTATACAAATAACTTCATGTCCGTTGTTTAATAGTTGTTCACTTAATCTACAACCAACATATCCTGCCCCACCTGTTATTGCAATTTTCATTTGTCTTTCTCCACTACGTTAACTTCTGGCATTGCGAATAGCATTCTGCCACCTTTTTCAATCCATTCTTTTTCTTTTTCTACAAACATATCTTTAAATCCAAAGTTAGGAACAAAGAATAAGTCTGCATCTTTCTTTGCATCTTCTTCACTGACAATAGGTATTTCTGTACCAACAGTATATCTTCCTATCTTGTCAGGATGTATTTCAGCCGCACCTTCAAACAGTCCACCAAGTTTCCATAACTGTAACATTGTATTGCCTTTTGTACTTGCTCCATATACATAGTTCTTCTTTCCAGCTTTCAGAGAATCTTTTAATACTGTTCGTAGTAATAAACCATTCTGTTCTACATTTGCAAAAAAGTTTTCTAACCCTGAAATATCTTCCAAATAAACAATGCTACCTTCATTTAGTTTTCTAGCCCATATCTGATAACTACCGCCTTGTATATCGTTCTCTACTACTTTGAATATTTCTAGTCCATTTTGTTCGTATAACTTTACAAGACTTTTATAACTATAATATTCTAAATGTTCATGGCAGACATTACCCAAGTCTTTCTTCTGTAGCATAGGTGCAAGTGTCATTAGTTGAGCAACAAAAATGCCGTCAGGATGTAGACTTTGATTTACACTATAGATAAATTTATTAGGGTCATCTAAGTCATAGAACATACCTATTGCAGTAATGAACTTAGCCTTTCTCCCCTCCATTAGTTTGTAATGCCACATATCATTAATAACTGCATCACACTCTTTTACTAATTTTTTAATTAAGTTTGGTGCTGGCTCACACCCAATTCTATATCTATCCGTTTCTACTCCACCAAGCAATGTACCATCGTTAGCACCGATATCTAAAACAATATCACCCGGGTCTGTATATTTGTTGGCAAACTCTGCAATCTCTAATAGATTGTCTTTTAGTTTTTTATTCAATCCACTTTCATACCAATAGTGTTCTCCATATAATATCTTTGGATTCACGGTATGACGTAGTTGTACTAAATCACATTCTTCACACTGGTCTAAAACCATTGGTGCAGTACCTCTTGTAAACTTAGGGTCTTTAGGAAAGTCATTAATATGTATGTCACCAAAGTCTGCGACAAACTTTACTGGACTACCACATACTCTGCAATCCTTTCTTTCGTTTAATATTTTTTTAGTCATTATCTACTCTAGTTAGTGGTTCGTCACAATCGTTCCATTTTTTTGTAATAAGTGCAATCGCTTTTGAATCAGAAGTTGGATAAAATGTATGAGGTGTATATCTTGGTATAAAGATACAATCTCCAGTTGCTACAGGAGTAACAAGTTCTTTGCCTTCTGTCAGTTCAGTATATACACCACTGCCTTCTACAAACATAATGTATTCGTCAAACTCTTTGTGTAGATGATGTCCTCTTACTGATCCTTTAAGAGTTACAATATAACTCCACTCTTTGATATCAGTTGTTTGAGGATAAAATGTACTTATAATCCCTCTACCATCTTTTACTGTTATTGGATTTATATCGGGATCTAGTTTCTTGATTTTCTTCATATTGATAAATCTCTTGTTAATTAACTACATACTTATTTATCAATAAAAAAAGCCCCTTGGTAGGGGCTTTAATATTATGTATATTGTGTTGTAGTTTTACTTAATCCAGTGAACCCACTTAGATGCTTCTTCTGGTGTAACAAAATCAAACTGCATGTTTCCTTTGTTAATTAAGAAGTGATTAGTCATTCTATAGTGTTGTACTGCGTTGTTACAAAGAACGTCCATAAGACCATCATTGTTAACATCAATCAACTGACTTTTACTACAGTATGTATTCCACGGATGTTTACTTTCTGACTTAACCATTGAACCCCAAACTTTTGGATCTTGCCATTCATCAAGCGGAGCAAGAGTAACATTAGCATCAGAGATATGTAATTTTCCATTTACGTTTTCATAAGCTAACCATACTGAACCAGCATAGTACATACCAACAGATGAACTTACAATATCAACATCACCGTCATTATCAAAATCAAAGGCTGTGATATCAGGAACGTCAGAGAACATAAAGTTACCTATCATGTAGGGATCAAGTCTTTGTGCCATCTTGAATCCGCCTTTACCGTTTCCATAGAACAAAGCCATTTTCTCTTTACTTTTACTCATCCACTTTTGAGGAGAATGCTTTTTGTAGTTTGGATTATAGTGACCGTGTGCTCCTATAAAATCAAGATTACCGTCATTGTTAAAGTCACCAATGGTTATAGCAAATCCACCGTGTTTAGTACACTGCTTTGATTTGAAGTTTCCTTTACCATCATTGAAGTGACAAACTGCACCTTCGAATTCAGATGTAATAACATCAATATCTCCATCATTGTCAATATCACCTGCATCACCTCTTGCTGAAAAACCATTATACGTTTTTGTTTTTCTATCTGTTTTAAAACCAGTATGAGTAGATGCTTTCCATTTAAATGGACCAGTTGAAATCATAACAGGATTAACACCGTCATAATAGAACTTACCATTTTTTAGTTTTACAGATGCATTCGCAATAAAGAAATCATCAATTCCGTCATTGTTAAAATCTGCTACAACAATACCAGAAGAACCCATTGGATAACCTTTATCATTTGCGGTACCCCAATCAAACACTTCATTTATGTTTTTCTTATTGTAGTTAAAACTTTCGTCTACTGAATAGATTTGAATACCAGGTTTACTTGCATTAATACTATTACAACCAACCCTTCCTTCTTTTGATGAGTTCTCCATACATGCAACACCTACGCCCCATGTAATATAATCAGATTGACCATCGCCATCGAAGTCACCCCATGAAGCACCGTCTCTGTAGAAAATGCCATCATTTTGACTTACATATTTTTTCATCCAATCTCTACTTGGAAGAACATACTTACCGATTCCATTCATTGAAGTTTCATCAACATAGTAGCCTGCCAAACCTATATCTAGTTGTTTGGCTTTATCTTCAACTGACAATGCAACATTAACTGCATCAGTTTTAAGAAGTGTAACTTCATTGCCATCAATCGTACCGTCAAAAGTCATACCTTTGTCAGCATAATAATTCGTCATAGCATTAGTAGTCTTTGAACCAACAATACCGTCAATTGGTCCTGCGTTATAACCAAGACTATTAAGCATCTTTTGACTTGCAAATACATCTTGTGATGCAGTAGCCATAGAACCAACGGCTATTGTAAGCACAGTAGTAGCAAGTAGCTTTTGTATATTCATTAGAATACCTCTCTCTTTCATTTGATTATGTATATAATATAACACGAATCGTTATATTGTCAAGTTTTTAGAGTGATTTATTTTCGTTGAATATCTTCTTCTTCACATTTATCGCCGTATTGTACTTCTAATATATGTGCTGGTTTTTTGCCGATATTTGTGGTTTTATGCCAACAATCGCTAGGGATTGTATATGTATCATGGGTTGTAAGATAGATAGCTTCTTTCTGGTCTGCAAATTCTAGTTCTATCATTATATCACCTTCTAGAATATACCAAAATTCATTTCTATACATATGCTTTTGATTCGATAAACTCTTTTGTGGATTGATTACTAGTTCTTTTACTTTCTGCCCAACCCTAGGTTGCTTATCATCAAGTACTCGCCAGTAGCCCCATGTTCTATGAGTTCGTTGAGTTTTCCATTCGTCAAGTATCCAACTACTTGAATTCTTTTTATTTTCACCACCTATACCAAATTCAAACTGAACCCATGGATAGTTACTATATAATTTATATTCTGGAGTAGTTGTGTTGTCTCTGTCGCCACCGTTAGCGAATATGACCTTATCACCAGGATACATAGAACCAACTTTGTATACTGCATGATTGGCTGTGTTATCAGTATCATCAAAGTCAATAACTTTATCAACAACACTTAAGGCTTCTACGATTGCTTTTCGTTCAGACAATGGCATAAATGCTCTGCCCTTCTTACGAGCCAACCAGGCGTCTGAGTTTAATCCAACGATTAGTTCATCACCTAATGCTTTTGCTGATTTGAAATATTCTATATGGCCCGAATGCAGTGGGTCGAACCCACCGGTTACCAAAACTCTTTGCTTCATACTATTACTTATCTGTGACTAATAGGTCTTTAAATTCTGTTTCTCGGTCGAGAAATTTGTAATCTACTTTTACTGGATTCATTTCATCTAAGAAAGGTAGAACTTGTTCTGGCTCCATTGGCGCACAAGTATAAACGTCAAGTTGTACAAGTGCTGGATTAGGTTCATCCCATATATGCATAGCAATGTGTGATGTTTCTATGATAGCGAATGCAGTTACTCCTCTGTTACCAGGCATCTTACAATAAGATGCAGTTGGTCCATACATTGCTTTCATGTTTATTGCTTTTATCATTCTTCTTAGAAACTTGATTGTTCGATTACGGTTTTGAAGAGGCTTCTTTACCTCGGCACGAATTAACAGATGTTTGTGAACTAATACTTTTTCCATAATCATATTTAGTCATGAGGTTCGTAAACCAGGACATACCATTCAATTTTTAATTCTTTACAAACGTTTAAGATTTCTAATAGGTCTTCTTTGTTGAAGTCGTGTGTGATATAATCAGTTGGTGACTTGTAACATATAATTCTCATTTGACCTTTTCATTATTCCATAAGAGGAATAATATAACAATGCCGGCGTAGATGCCGGCAAGGTACAATAGAGAAAGTAGTATTTGACTCATATAATTTTTACGTAGTTAAGCCTTGTTTCTTTTATGTGTTCTTGTTTCCAAACATTACCGTGAGATTTTACTTTAGCCTCAATCTTATAAGACTTGCCTTCTGAGTCTCTCCAGTCTTCCTTGCTTGAATAGAAACTAACTCTGTTACCGTCTACAGAGAGTGCAGACACGTTATACCCTCCATAGACTTGACTAATATTAACTTTTAATACTTCTATCTCAGTATATATCTTACTGTCTTTTCTATCACTGGTTAGATGTACTGAATTCTCACTCTTGTCTTTAATCTCTCGTTCCCATACTTTCTTAACTGCATATGTTGGAAGATATGCACAAGTACCCCAATACTGTCGGTTCAGCTTAGTTGTAGAACCAAGAATACTTGCAATGTTGCTTTCAAAATCTGTCATGTCCTCAGCCAACACCTTGAACATAAAATCAACTTCTAGTTCAGTAATAATATTGTTAGCTGATTTAATATGCTTATCTTGAATAAGATGCGGATAAAGAAACAGAATACCTTCTATGATTTGCTTGTTAGATATCTTTTGTTGTAGATAACGAGAACCTTCATCTGTTTCTGTAAAATTGTATTCACCACCATTTACTTTGATGTAGTCACCTTCATTAAATTCGTTTGCAACAATAGATGCCGCCAATACTTGTTCTTTTGAGAAACCGATTTCCTCACGTTCTTTAATTTCTTTATAATCAACTTGAGATATATCAAAGTTGTATTTGTGAAAGTATATCACATTCCGTTCGGAATGCGTGTGTTTTGATCCTGTGTGTTCCAATTGATATGCCTCTAAACTTGTCATGATGTATATAATATAACATGATTCTCAAGATTGTCAAGTTTTATGACAATATAAATACTGTTATGAGAAAACATATAGATTGGTTTAATGAAGAAGAACAATTCAGAGACTTAGGTCTTACCTGGATGGCCCACGGCAATCAAGGCAGTTTCCTTGAAACTCATGCATCTTATAATAAAAAACAGAATTGGCTTTATGGTTCACCTGATGTAGAACAAGCATACGAGAAGGCCTGCAAAGCAGGTATACCAAAATATTGGAGATACCATGCTGATAATATAGTTTACAATATGAATTCTGATGGATTCAGGTCACCAGAGTTTGATACAGTAGATTGGAAAAATAGTTATATAATAATAGGGTGTTCGCATATTCAAGGCATAGGAACTACATACGAGAATACTATCGGAGAAATGATATCACGAAAACTTAACGCACCAGTTATAAATTTAGGAGTTGGTGGTATTAGCAATGAAGTGATATATAATAATCTTTTAAAACAAATAACGACATATGGTAAAGCCAAGGGATACTTTATTATGTGGACATATCCAAACAGATACGTGGATATGGGAAATTATTATACACAAGAAAATAATAAACCGTTCTGGGCTAGAGGTGATATGGTTCCTGGTCTTACGAGTCCAAAAAAATATACTCATGAATTTTTAAATCAAATAATGTACAGAAGAAATATTATATGGCATTCTACTAAGATGTTGTTACAAGGAACTCCAGTATCATTTATATGGGAGCCGCATTGTTGGGCAGTCGAAGATTGTGGAGATACATTAATACCTATACCGTTTCCAGAAGGCCGCGATTTTACAAGTCACAATACACTAACTGGTATTCCCTGGCACAAACAACCAGATGAATATAAAAAATGGTATCTTAATGAAATATGTGCAAGAGATATAATGCGATACGATTGGAAAACAGGTCCACACGGTAGTCATTGGGGGCCTACAGTAAACTCAAAAGTAGCAGAACATTTTACGAGTAATTTAAAATGATTAAACTATTAGGCAATAATCAACATAGTCCAAATTTACCAGAGTACTTTGGTAGTGACACAAAAGAATTACATGAAAAGAATTGCCGAGAACTTGGCAAGTCATGGAAGTATAGCAAGAATAATGTCATATATAATTTAAATAAACATAACTTTAGAGCACCTGACTTTGATGATGTACAATGGGATAGAAGTATAGCAGTGTTTGGTTGCTCGAATATATTCGGCACAGGACAATTAGAACAAGATACAATACCTACATTGATGTCTCAATTTACAGATAGACCCATAATTAATATGGGTGTTGGTGGATTAGGATGTGATGGCGTAGCACATAATGTTGCAATTATGAAACAAAACTATAATCCTTTCTTGTGCTTTGTTGTGTGGCCTGAAAGAGCAAGATTTGTTTATAAAGGTAAAACAGATTATAGATATATGACAAGTTGGGAAGCAACACACGGAACATGGGACCATGAGTTAAAGCATATAGGTATTGAACCTCGTGCTTACATAACCAGTGATGAACTTATAGAACAAGTATCTGAACGTTATAAACTGCTTACTGAAATGTTACCTGGTGTTGTTACAATAGGAGACAAACATGCTGGATTCAGTGAAGTTTATTCTCATCCTGATTTAGCATGTGATTTTGAAGATTGGGATTTGTTAAGAGACAAACTAGGTGTAGCTAATCTGTTTTTATCCAGAGATATGGGTTGGAGTAAACATAAGAAAAGCTGGTATGGTCATTTGGGTTCTGAACAGAATTTAATATTGACTAGACAATTTATGAACTCTTTGCCTAAAGAAGTATCTGCTTTAATGTAGTGAACTTGAGTCTCGGTCTATGTGAGTATAGTAATAAGCCATTTCATCTAACTCATACTCAGGCTCAATAAACCCTAATTCTATTGCTCTATAAAATCCTGGAGTTCCGTATTCTGGAAACCCAAAGTTTTCTAATAAAGTAACAAAGTCTTCTCTTGATATATTACTGGTCAATTCTTCTAATTCCATTATCTTATTTTTGTATAGGAATTTCATTTTGTTTAATTTCTTTTTCATTTATCTTTCCGTACAGAAAGTATAAACTATAGACTTGAATGGATACGGCATTTGCCTCCTGTCTGTAGCGACTTCCCTACTGTATTTATTGTTACCATAATCTCATAATTAAGATTATAACGATTTATGTAGTGAGAATTATATCCTACATCTGTTGGGATTACTAGAATATATTCTGTTGGAAATTGTATTAACAAACCTGATTTAGCCGGCTGACCCTTTTCTGAAACATGCTTTATTAAACCATGAGAGCCAAATTCGTGTTCGGGTCTAAGTAAGATTGCTGAATAGTCCTCTTGGTTCATACCACATACTAATTTTATTTCTGGTCCAACCTCAAGTTCTTCTGCGTTCACGTGTTTAAACGTTGCGGCAAAAATAAAGCCCCACACTGATATGAGTAGGGCTCCAATAACAATATTTCTTAGTATGGTGTACATGGGCATATTTAGTTTATAAATAAAATTAATAGTCCTAATGCCACAATCCAAGGTGCAAATTTCCAACCAATACGAATTGAACCAAACACCACTGCAAGTACAACACCAGCGGTGATGCCCATAATGATAAGTGGTTGTAGCACTGACCAGAATTGTTCTATCATTAACATAAACTCCTGACTAGTTGTCATTAGAAGTACCCCAAACTGTTCCCGACCATTTGAACAACAAACACACAACCAAGTGAAATTCCAAACAAACTAGACTTAGTTACAGGAAGATGATTGTAATGTTTCATTAGTAAATCCAATCGTAAACTGTTTCAAGTACAAATTCGCCATTCTCATTAATGGCTTCTAACTGTTCCTCAGTGGCTTCTACGCCATTGATTTCAGCCTCTGAGATATAAGCATCACAGAATTTAGGATAGTCTGACATATCAATGCCATCGACTTCTGTTACATTTACTTTATTAAAATCTATTTGCATATGTGCCTCCTTAAGCTACTTTACGTGTAATCATTGAGTTTTGAATTTTGGTAACGGTTCGACCAAACGGTGATGCTCCAGCATCTGCGACTTCTACTGTCTTTCGGTTCATCTTTTGAATGATCCCGGTACGTACTAAACCACGATATTCCCATTCAATAGTATCACCTTTTTTAAGACCTGACTTAGCCATATTACCAATGAAAGTCTGTTGTTGACGCCAGATATCAGCAAGTGTTGACAAATCTGCTTGAGTTTTGATTTGACGCATAGCATCAATGGCGTTTTGAAGTTCTATTGATTGTTGCATGATTATACCTCTCTCATTTAATTATACTATTATAATAGCATGATTCTCTAATCTGTCAAGTTTTTTTTATTCTATAAATAGTATTATGGCGAATGACGATTGGAGAATAGGACCGTGGTCCGAATTCATAATAAAAGACTATGACTATTCAAGTTCTGTCGATGAACTTGGACTAGCTTGGATGAGTAATCTGAACAGTGAAGTTCCAGCTAATGCCACAATGCACCCCAAAGAAACAAGACGCATTCAAACTGAAATGGGTACAGACACCCGTCCTCAGTATGACCGTTTTCCAGATTGGTGGAGATACCATAATGACCAAATAAGTTATGATTTCAATTTGCATGGGTTTCGAGCACCTGACTTTGATACTGTAGATTGGGAAAACAGTTGGATAATACTTGGATGTTCACATGTACTTGGTATAGGCAATCCAGTTGATGAAACTCTTGGTAGTTACATACAACAACATTTGAATGAACCTGTTATTAATCTAGGAGTAGCTGGTTGTAGTAATGATATTATCTTTAACAATTTTGTTTATGCCATGACTAATCATAAACCCAAAGGTGTTATTGTATTCTGGACTTACCCAAGCAGGTTTACACACATTACAGATTATAACACAGGCGGTGTAGATGAACGTGAAGAAACTTGGCATCCCTATTGGTTACATCGTCATATACTTCCCGGAACAGATGAACCCTGGAGTAAAGAACTGCGAGACTTTAAGTTTTCACCATGGGACTTTACATCACACCCCAAACATTTTTATAGAAAAACTCTAGCAAAAACAGTTGTTGAAGCCATGGCACCCGCAGGTAACTTGATGCAGTATCAAGCAGACTTGCCTACATGGGGTTGGAGACCACGTTTAAATCATCATCCATTACACGATTTACAAAATGAACCAATACCAGACTATGCCAAAGACATAGTTCAAAGACTATACAACAAACCAGACGGAAGTAAATGGAATCAGTTTTCATTAGATGCTCGTCAATGGGTACTGAATGAATTAAAAGCACGTGATGTCTGGAGTTATAACCCAGATACAGGACCAGAAGGCGCACACTTTGGCAGATACCCTAATCAGTATCTTGCAAGAAAGTTGATTGAATCCAGGAGATAATATGCACAGACAGTTATACGCACCACCAGGAGCAGGAAAGAATTTCATATCTTATCATGTTATGTGGCAAGGAGACGAGTCACGTGTTATTGATTATAATGAACAAACAAACGAATACACAGTAGGTAGTATCAAAAGTGAGTTGTTTGACACAAACTACTATGAGAAACATTTCAAAGAAGCATTGGAGTGGGAAAGTGAATGGTCACTTCACCAAGATAAACAAAAGTATGAATTAATACAACAACTGATTGCTCCCGTCATGGCTAAAATGACACGTGAAGAATTCTTTCAAATATGTCGAGAGTCTGGATGTTCAACACAAGCCTGGCGAGTGTTTGAAAACAGTTGGGGTTGGTTGCCTGTAATAGATTACAGTTTATGGTATACTACAATATACAACAAAGGCAATACTCGAATGGACAGGTATTTAGAAGAATGCTTACGTTCATGTACTCGTATACACCGAACAATGAACAGAGATATAGCATGTGTAGGACATTACCCGTTGCATGAAAATCTACTGGTAGATATCAGTAGTATGAATATCGATATTGGAGATTGTGAAGAATGGATAAGTGACTTGTTTCATGTAAAGCAAAGACAACAGCCCGGTGGATTAAATCAACGTTTCTTTATTGTTCAGGGTCGTGATCCCGATGCCCCGAAAGCTAAAACATCAGTTAGTTATCGAAAGTTATTCTTTGAGCAAGATGAAAAAGAAATAAAACGTTTATACTCATTCTTTGGAACACAAGAACATTTCATAAAGAATAAAGACAAGATTGTACGTGAGTTTCGTGATTATCATGAATTCAATCAAAGAGTAATAGATGAATATGATTTTACACAAACACCTGGATATGAAGTTGATTGGGATACATATCTCGCAAATCAAAACAAAGATAGTGCGTGGCGTAAAAAACAAGAAGCAAAGAAGACGTTCTAAACCGGAATCCTGCTTTTCTTTCGGAAAAAATTCTCGGGTATATTAACTATAGATATAATCTATTGTTGTCTAGTCCTTTCAAGTTCACGTTTAACTTGTCGCATTTCACGATACATGTGCCAACGGTATTGTATGTAATCACCCGTAATAACCAAAACGGCAATGGTAACCGACACAATAGCTATGATTATGAAGTCTGACACGGGACTAAATCTAATTGACCTGTTCGAGTATTGGGTATTAACTCACATCGTATACCCTGTTCTTGAACTGCATCTAGTATAATCTGTTCGTATATAGGGGTTACAATCTCTCGAATACGTTCCCAATTCGCCCGCATGAGTAGTTCTCCACCTCGGTATTCTTCTAGTGGTAAATCATATCGCTTGAGACCCAATACTCGTAGTGACTTACCCTTGTTACATAAACCGTTATTGAATATGTCATATACTACATTAGTAGCTTTACGAAATCGCTCTAGGGCTCTATTCTTATTGACATTACGTACAGAACCTTCTAGGGGTATCATTTCATCTAGTCGATTGTATACTAGTTCTAAATCATTACATATAAACATCAGTATTACCTTTTGAGTTAGAGTTAACTTGAATAGTATTCGGGATTATCATATATAGCATCAGCAATCATCTTATTCTCATGTAGAATAGCTAACTGAGTATGTGGATGAAAAGCAACTACATCAAATGCATCTTCTTGATACGTAGCAACATGTTCACGATACTCGCTTTCAGTTAAACAATCAGCATACTCTAAGTGAGTTAATCCTGGTTCTAGTACTAGATAAGCATGTTTGAAGTTGACAAATTCAGTATTAGGTGGGAGTTCGTGCTTAGATAAGAAGTTATCGTACTGAGTATTAGCAAACTGAGTACTAGCAGAACTTATATAGTTAGACATATTAGTAACAATCATAGGGGAAACTCCTTAATTAAGATATACATAGTATACATGGTTATAATGATTCTGTCAAGTTTTTCGACCCTATATAGGGAAATAGGTTAAAAAATTTCTGCGTATTTTTTTGGAATGTGGAACCATAATAGAAAAGTGGTAAACACTGTATAGGGAAACCCATATAGCAACGGGAAGCAAAAAATGGCTCGCAAACCAAACGCCACCTAAGGCCAACAGACCTTCCGCTATATATACAAAAATCCGGAATTATTATTTTATTTTATTTACCACCGCCACCAGGCCAAACCCGGGCACTGTCAATTAGGGTTTTGCCTGTGAACGTTTCCACTTACGATACCCACGTAACCACTCTGTCTGTGATGTCTTATTCTGCTCTAGTAGATAGTCCATATCAGGGATAGATACTACAGTACCATCAGGTGCTATCCACATACCTGTATCGTTCCGGGCTTTAGGCTGTTTCTTTTTCTTGCCACTCATATTCATCTGTGCTCCAGTTATAGTCAGCATAGTCTATACTGTCACTATCTTCATACGGGATACACTCTGCTATCTTGTTTGTTTCATATAGTTCTGCACTGTAGTCTGTGTTCCAGTCTTGTGCATAGACTTCTACTTCTGAACCATTGTGGAACCCTTCTTGATATTGTATCTTCTCAATACCACCTTGCTCTAGCACAGCCTCTTGTGCTTCTTCTTTAGAGTTAGCTACAACATCATACTCTACCCATGAGACATACTGTTGTCTTACTCTATACTTAGACTTACCTATATCTTTATGGGGATTATCTTTACTGTATATCTTCTTCATGATTATCCTCCTTTATTGATTTGACATTACACGTACGGCACGGAACCCTATACAGTTGTTCCATGTGTTCGAAATGTTGATAACCGTCTATACAATCTTCACAGGTATTTCTACCAGTGGAGTGCTGACCGTTTGTATTCTTCGCCGTTAACGAAGATTGTTTTATATCGTTCATAATATGTTTTGGGGTCATAGGCAATGTTTCGCATCTTATCTTCCCACATAGCACGTTGTACGTCTGTCATGTTGGGATTACGTTCAATAAACTGCTTTATTGCTTCTGCCCGTTTAATTTGTGTTTCAAAGTGAAACGGACCCAATTCTATTCTCCTTGTGTTGCCAGGCAACCAACCATCATGATTATGCCTGAGATTGTAAATCCAAAAAAGCCCAACCAATTATCATTCATCGGGACACCATTATATCCACCATCGATACAGCCTACGCCTAACACGATAAAGGATAAACCTAATACACCTAATACTGTACTCATTGATATTTACTCCAATACTCTGCCCACATTTCTGAGATACCTTCTTCGATATCTGTTTCATCAATGCTTAAATACATATCATCTTTGTTGTATTTTACGGCATCAGCAGTTGCATCAGCAACCGTATCATTATTCTTTACAAAGTCTACACATTTATCCCAGAATTGTTCTTCCAGGTCCATTACCCATGCTCCAGTCTTTGACATTATGCACTCACTTTCTGGCTTAAATAAGCGTCAGCCAACGCATTAAATTGTTCATAAAAGTTATCGATACTGTCACCATCGGCATCCATATAACAGTCAGCATCAACATAGTTCCAGTTGATGTTACCGTTAGCCTTGATGTTCTCAGGGTTAACTACCGCATCAGCAAAGGCTTGTTCTAGTGTTTTAACTGTCATATTTTCTCTCTCTTTCTTTATCATATATATACAATATAACATGATTCGCGGATTTGTCAAGTTTTTAACCGGGCGGTTTTGCATACGTATGCAAGGTTTCCCGGTGGATGTTCGTGTTTTGTTCTATCAGGTGGTGGAGGAAAGAGTGCTATGCAAGACACCCTTTCCGGTAGTACTTGTATATTGTACGCCGGGCTACACGCAACTGTTCGTTCAACGGTTCAACCCCCGGTAGTTTTACTTACAAGCAAGGGCATTTTGCATATATTGTCCCTGTAGCATAGCCGAGGCTAGAGGCCGATAGTAAGATTTTGCTGTTTGGTTTATTCGTTTTAAGCCGTAAAACCCGGAGGCATCCTCCAAAACTCGGCTAAGTCATAGTATCTCTACTTGAGATAAAGAGGACCAGTCCAGTTCACATGATAATCATCATCAAAGATGTTACCACGAGCGGCATTACGAGCCGGTGCTTGCCACCCTGCGGCTTTTAGAATGTCGCCTTTTTTGAATACTTTGTCGTTATCGGTGTTTACAATGAAACCCCATACTGAATTTTCACGGATAACCTTGATATATTTCTGTCCAGTTTTGACCTGAACCTTGCTATCCCATTCATTAATTGAGTCTTGGAAATATCCTGATAGCGGTTTGGATCCGCCTGCTGTACACCAGTTAACGTAATCTTGTTTAATCTTGCCTAAAAGTGCGTCTAATTGTTGTTGCATAGTAACCTCTCTCTTGATTATCTATATATAGTATAGCACCTTTTTACCGGTTTGTCAAGTTTTTTATGAATAATCTGAGGTGATGAGCGTGGTGTTCTGTAACTATCTGTATATTAGGGCCTTTCCAATCGTAGATATAATCCTGATATAGTTCTAACCCAGCAGTTTCTGGCTCAAGAGCATAAGTGATTCGTGGTGATTCGCTTAAATGACGTACTGGATCCGTTACTGCTTCTGCTGTAGTCTGATGATCCCATGCTGTTAGTATAGTGCTTTTGTGCTTTGGAACGGGTTCATAATTACGGTCTTTTTCTTTTGCTATACGATGTCTACGACAGTGTGGATTATGTCGCCAGGAATAACTATTGACACCATGTTCTACATATGCTATACCGCAGTCGCTATGTTCTGTATACGCTATACCTAACGCTGTGTATAACCCTTTAGCATATATCCAAACTGGTTTATCACTCTCTAGTAATAAATGGTTAATCGCCGCAGTGTTCTTATAGAAATCACCTAATATCTCTGTAGGGGTACCGGCGATATTGAATGTATCGCAGGGATAATCTGGATACTCTGAATTAAATACTACGGCTATAGTGGACTCTCGATTGTCTGTATACTGGGCTTTACTGGTTTCAACTGGGCTGGAATTAATTCGATTAATTAATTCTTTTCTGTAGAGGGTATACTCTGTACGCAGTTTACCTTCTATACTGTTTCTATATAACAGTCTATAACGGTGGTGTTCTATTTGTTTTTCTAAGTAGTAACGGTCTATATCGTCAGCTATATTGTATAGTTTACCATACCATTTCACTATATTTGGTTGTTTTAAGTCGTAATAGTCTTCAAAAGTCTTCATATTCGTGGTCTCAGCTATAGGGATAAATTAAATAAAATAATTACCGGTGGAAGGAGGGACGTTGATCCTAAAAGGAATTTGATATTAAAATAATTCGAATTAATTAATTTAATTACTACCATTCCTATAGTCTTCTTGTATCTATAGACCGTTTAAACCACTTGCCGATACGGTTGAATAATCCTCGCCAGAACGGTTGCTTTACGGCGTAGTCAGGGTGTCGTTCCGGGAAGTATCTCTTATAGTGTTCGTTATAGTCTGGGTTATTACTTAAATCGTCACTTGGTAGTATTTTCATTTTGTTCTGTATATAGGGGAGTTATATAGCGACTATCTATAATC
>Ga0181396_1000164_pt1 | contig 15564 bp, 4 predicted proteins | sample 19SPOviralmetaG_FD_130125 | JGI IMG/M metagenome (GOLD analysis project Ga0181396, IMG submission 130125) | Marine viral communities from the oligotrophic San Pedro Time Series (SPOT) site, San Pedro Channel, CA, USA - 19 SPOT_SRF_2011-01-11 | ecosystem: Environmental > Aquatic > Marine > Strait...
TAACCATATCTCTATTGGATTATATCCGTAAGTTCTATCATGTGTTCTATATATTGCACCTGCTGATATACTAAATTTATTACCAATAGGTAATCTAGCTCTAACCTCTGCTGATTGATACTTCAAGTTTATTTTACCAACAGCTCTAGATTCCGCTTTTACAATGTGATATTTACCCGTATGTTTTATAAAAAACCTATGGTTTTTATATTCTTCACCTCTAAATCTTTCTTCTTCAAAATGAAATTGATATTCTAAACCCTTAAAAGCAGATGTAGGTGCAGAAAAAGCTAATTGATTTTCTGTACCATCGTAAAAGTTTTTAGGTTTTCTTTCGTAATCAAACCTAGCTAGTTTTCTAATACCAAAACCAAACCTGTAATCAAAAGGGTACTTGGGTGTATCGTCTACTACAACTGGTATGTCATATAAACTTCCACCTTCACCAGTTCTAACAAAGAAAACATTTTCAGTTGCTTCTACAGAGTTACTAATGTCTCCAGCACCATATATAGTACCGTATTTTAAAAAGTCTTTGTAGACATTTTCAAAAAATTGAGCGTTAGCGTTGAAGCTAATTAAAGCGCATAGTATTATTAATATTTTTTTCATAGTTAGTGAGTGTTTATCTTTAATTATTACTTGTTTAGTGTTTAATTTAAAGCAAATCCAGTAAATCATCACTTGATTTATTTGATTTACTTTTCTTTTCAAGCTTTTTTAATTCTTTTTTATATTCTTTATTTATTATTTTTATTAAATCTTCTTCTTCGTTTTTAGTACCAACATCCCAAGTCCTCCAACCTAATGCTAAAGCTATTCTTTGCCATGTTGAATTTCTATTGTCAGTAGCTTCAACTAATGATTGAAGTTCGTTAACAACTCTATCTAAAGGCAAGTTCAATGTAGCTGAGGATAAGTTACCTATTATTTCATAAGCTGGTGCTAAATTTAATCTACCATCAGCCATAACTTCAAACCCTCTTTCTTTTAAAAGATCTGGATTAAACTTTTTAGTTTGATGTGCACCATAAAGTTTTCTAGCTTTAGAACCTATAGGTGGTGATATGTTAGCTAGCTCAATTAAAGTATATGCGTGATCAGCTCTAAAACCTTTTTCTTCTTGCTTTTGATATTGCATAATAACATTTTTTAAAGTAGACAATACAGCACCTTTTAGACCAGACCCTCTTAATAAAGTATCTATCATATTGTTGGCTTGTCTAGCTTTCTTTTCACTTTCTTTAAGCATTTGCTTTTCATAATCATCATCTTCATCACCTTCAAAACCTGGTAATAAACCAAACATAGCGTTTTGTAAAAACGTGAATATAAAGTTTTGTATTGCTCCGTAATATATTATTTTACTAACATTTGTCATGTCACTTTGAAACTGAGTTTGACCAGGGTACTTTTGCCTTTTAACTAGCATTGTACCTGATTTCTTCATTAACCTAGTCATCTGTTGTGTAACGTTTTGAAAAGCTAATACTAAACGACCTAGTTGACTAGCTTGTTCTGAAGATACTAAAGCCGGATCACCTGATTGCTGTGTCTTTTCAGCTATTTCAGAAAAATCATCAAAAGCTTTTGCTTCAGCTTGCGCTAGCGGCATACCTTGTTTAACATAGGTTTTAACCCTGTTTCTATAAAAAGGAGCACCACCCGCTGCAATAGCAAAATTATCCATAAGTTGTGTAGGTGTAAAACCTATTTGTAATAACCAAGATACAGCGGCGTTAAACTTGTCTTTAGAGTTTTTAGCAGCATTAGCTATTTCTTGCCACTGTAAATCTGTTTTTAAACCTCTACGTCTTTGTTTTAATTTAGATGAGTTCCATATCATAGCAAAGTCTTTCCAGAACTGAGGTTGGTTAGCATATGCTAAACCTGCTTTTAACATGTTATTATCGTTCCAGTTTATAAAGTTAATAAACGATATACCTTGTAATAACGCTGATCTTCTGTTAAAGAACATTATAGTACCTACAGAGTTATTTATCCAATTTAACCAACTGTTTGTAGCTCTATTAGCACCACTAGGCCTGTTGGTACCATTTTCCATTCTCCATAATATGTCTTTTAAAGCTTCAACATATCTAGTACCATAAATAGCCTCTATTTTAGTTAAAGTAGTAGGTGTAAAAACAGCGTCTTTTGTTTCTATCCAATCTTTTAAAAATGATTTTCTACCAACTTTATTTGACAAGTTATCAAGATCACCTAATATACTACCTATTTGCCAACCATCTTTAGCTGGTGCATAAACACCATCTATATTGCTACCTACTATTTGTATTTGATCAGCATATTCTTTTAACCTTGGGTCTTTGTTTATTTCTTTTAAAACGCCATTTAAATCTCTCTTAGATATACCGGGTATTTCTTGACCTTGTTTGTTCCATATGTATATTCTAATACCTTGATCATAAGTTAAGTTACCATCTGGCATTAACGTTGTTAATTTCTTACCAACACCTTTGTATTGTTTGTTTAGATTTCTAAAGTTAGTTACTATAGAGGTTTTAGCTATATTAATAGCGTCAACAGCTTTTAAGTAAGGTTTAAATAAGTTATCTTGCAACCAAGCTAAATCTTTACTACCTTGATCACCTTTACCAGCTAGATAATATAGCAAACCTTCAAAATCTTCTGCAGACGGAGGTAAAAACATAGTGTACTTATCTTTGTTCATACCTTTTCTTTCAGCTACTATTTTAGAATATGTAGCATCTTTATTTACACCACTTTGGTGTTCTATTATCTCATTTATCTTTATTTCTAACTCTGACTTGCTAAAAGCTAGTTCAACTCTACCCTTTACATCAACATCTTTTAAAGCGTCTTTTACTGCTTTTATATTTTTAATAGCATCATCAGCAAAATAAAAGTTATTGTAACCTTGATTTACTTTATCTATTATCCAATCAGCTTTAGCTTCTGGTCTACCATCTTCTAAACCAGTTATATTATCTATAGGTATGTTTAAGCCTATACCTTTTAAAAACGCATGTATAGCATACGCCGCTTCTTGTGGTCTAGCCGTTAAAACAAATATATCACCAGATCCAAATTTATTTTGTCTTTTTAAAGCAAGATCAGCTAAAGGTCCTTTTTTACCTTCAACCACTTTATTAAATTCACTAAAGTTAAACTTAGCGCCAGCTGCTTCTAAATCAGCAGACTCTAAGGCAAACTCAGTTGCATTAATTCTTCTAGTTGTACCATCAGGCATAGTAACACCGACTTTACTATTAGACTTAGCTAACGTATCATCAAAATCAAAAACACTTATACCTTTTGCAGGCGCGGACAAACTGTTGGCCGCTTGTAACACGCCTGTAGCTTTTTTAGATTTACTAATCTCTTGTTTTACTCTAATATCGTTTTCTCTTTCTTTTATTAAAGTTTCAGCTGGTCTTAAATCAAAAGCAAATACGTTACCTAATCTACCTATTGGTTTTACTATTAATATTCTAAGATCTTTAAACGGGTTATTAGTATCAAAAGCATCAATTAGTTTATCTAATATAGTTCTGTTTTCTAACCATTGATCGTGATACTCAGCTATCTCATCTATTCTATTATTTATTTGTTCATCTGTTAACTTTTTGCTTTCAAATAATAGTTTACCAATATCTATCATACTTCCACCATTATCTGCTAAATGCTCGCCTTTCAAAGTACCTATAGGTTTGTCTGTAAAAGTTATGTATTTTAAACCTGTTAAAGCCCTAAGACCTTCAACAGCTTGTGTTTGTAGCTGTAAAAGTTGCATTTTAGATAAATCACTAATCTTGCTATCTACAAGTTTTCTAACTATATGTTTAAATAAAAGTTTATTATTTATGTTAGCGTCTTTAACTTCTTGCATTAAATCTCTTTCATATATTTCTTTCTTCTGCGCCGCGTTAAGCTTAGGATCGTTTAACAGTTTATTTATTCTAGCGAATAAACCTCCAGATATACCAGTGTTCATAAGCCTAATCTTACTAAAATCTATAATTGGTTCACCGTTTTTATCTAAAGGTATATCAGATTTTGTACCTTTTAAATCTTGTTTTAAACCATTTTGAAACTTATAAAAATCACCTGTAACACCTTTTTTGTAAACAGTAAGACCCTTGCCTTCTTTTCTTTTGTTTAACTCTTCAACGGTTATGTTTAAATCGTTTGCTATTTTTTGTTTTCTTTTTAATGTTGCTACTTCATCAACTTTTCTTCCAGCAGGATCTAATACTCTATTTATAAAACCTAACATAGCTATATCTTTACCAGGAGTCATTATTTCTATAACTTCTTTACCTAGTTCTTTAGCATATATTTCAGCCTGAATAGCAAAATTCATTCTTGTCTCAAGATCAGATTTACCACTTAAAGCTTTATTAAAAGCTTTCTTTAAGCCTTTAGGGAATATACCGCTTTGTTTAAACTCAGTCATAAATCTAGCAACTTTACCATCTGGTATTATAGCTAGTTCATATGCTGATTTTACTATTTCAGCAGCTGAATCAGAAAAAGACTTGTACTCATCTTTTAGATTACCTTTATAATCATAAACAGAGTCGTATCCTTTTTTCATAACCGCATCAGCTAGTTTTTTGACACTACCATCATAAACAGCTTCATAATATGATTGAGAAAACGCGACATTAGGATCTCTTTTTATATTTTCTGCTATAACACTTAAATTACCTTCAAACCTAGCATTAAAATCAGGTGAAAGTTTCATTGCTGTAAAAGTAGCATCTAACATTAGTTCGTTTGCTAAAGCATCTTTCAATGCTTTATGTACGGTTTCTCTTCCGTTATACTCTATAGTTCCATCTACAGCAAACTCTTTAACTTTTAAACCATCAACAAAAGCTTTTTCAACTTCATTAATAAAGTCCGACTTTTCAGACTTAGACATGTCTGCCATTTGTATTGGTGTCCATATTGTATTACCAGCTTTTACATCTGAAACAAAAGAACCTTGATCACTTCTTATATTTGCCTTGGACTGTCCAACACTCATTTTACCTTCTTCATTGCTAAAGAAAGGAAAACTTGATCTATGTTTTACAGCTACTAAGTTAATTAGAGTTTGTAATTTTTGTTCGTTTCTTATAAAGTCTTTAAACTTCTGTGATTTTTGAGGACCTATAACACTAGTAACGTCTGCTCTAAGATTTTTAGTAGCAAACTCTTGCATAATAGTTCTAGCTCTTCTAGGGTTAATTGTAAGCAGTTCTTGTACAGTTTTACCCTTAGTCTTACCTTTAGTATCTTTTAAGTTAAGAAAAGCGTCTTTATTGACTTTTAGAGTTTTGTCATACATAGGGTTAGTTTCAGATATTTCTAGTATCTGTCTAGTTTTGTTAAACTCTTCTGAAGTTGATTGCATTGCGTCTGGACTTAAGTCTGTAGAAGCAACTTGAAAAGCAGGGGCACCTTCTGATGTTGTAAGATCTATACTTTTTTCAAATCTACCAAATTTACCAGAACCTTTAGCAACCTCTAGTAATCTGTTACCTAGCTCAGAATTAACCCAAGCCATCATTGAATCGTTTTTATCTGGATTAAAACCACTTTTCTTACCAGGTTTACCAGCTATTAAGTTTATTAAACCTCTATTATAAGCAAAAGAATCTTTTATGTCTTCTTTTCTAGTATCAAGCCCTGTAAATTTATTTACTAAAGCTAAAAGTTCTATTTCTCTTTTTTCATCTTGCCCTTCTTCTGTAGAAACTATATTACCTATTCTTTTCTTTAAATAGTTTTCTAAATACAAACCAGCTGTTTGAGCAATACCTATTTTTTGTTCTTCAGATAAACTGTTCCATGTATCTTTATTCCATAGTTTCTCTACTGATTCAAACGCTAAAGTTTCTGATTTAGCGGCGTTGTCAACATCTTTTTGATCTAAATTTTCTTTTTTAAGTATTTCGCTTTTTCTTAAGTTCTCTAAATCCTGTCTGGTAAATTCCCCATTTTTAATTTTTCCGGCCATTTGCCTTATGAAGGTAACTACGTCGTTTGTATTTTTCCAATTTATGTCTTTACCTATGGCTTTATTAGTTTCTTGCCCAAACCAATAGGCAAATAAATTACCAGCTTGGCCATTGTTACTTAAATCAACTTCTTCAATTCTTTCCATAAAGTTTATTACAACTTCCATAGGATCTGCTTTGCCATCTTTACCCAAAGCTACAGCCTGACTTCTACCAACTATGGGAACAAACATTTTTGTATATAAAGATGGATTATATTCTTTTAAGTAAGCTTCTATAGCGTCAGCCATAGGTTTCCATTTTCCTTTAGCTTTGCCTTTGTCTAATAACGCATCCCACATTATAATATGATCTAACTCGTGCATAGCTGTGCGTGTTCTTTCGTTGTTAACCATCGTGTCTACAACACCAGCCAACAAGTATTTACCATTTTCAAGAGGTGTAGATATACCATTCAGTGAACCAGGTCTAGAAGCTAATATAGATTCGTAAAAATCTTGTTCTGCTTGAGTTAAACCTCCTTTGTCTAGTTTTTTCTTTGCATCTTCTTTAGCAGCCGCTTCTGTATTCCAAAACGTATAATTAACCCTATCGGTTAAATTAAGTTGTTCAAGTAGCTTTTTTGTATTTTTTACGTCAATATCGATTTCTTCTCTAAGGTATAAATCGTAAGCTTCTGAAGCTAGTTTTTTATCTGTTATATCAAAACCTTGATTTTTTAAATTAAGTTTAGCTTTTTCCTGTATTTTATTATATCTTTTAGGGTCTTTGGTTTGTAACGCTAAATATCTATTAGTGTTGTTTTCACCAAGCATCTGATTTAAAATAGTATCGGCATTTAAATAACCTATAGTTAAGTTATCTATCATTTTTTGTTTAACCCTGTCGTCAATCTCTGGATCTTCAGCTATTCTACGAGCTTTAGCTCTTATTTCAGATTTTGTTTTTGAAACATCTATAAAATCTTCGTATACTTTTTTATCACCTAACACATCTTTAACGCGCTCGTTAAACATTATCATTTGATCATTTATGCCTTTTTTCTCTGCTTCAATTGCTAGTTTTATATCTTTAGCAGCTGATGTTCTACCGTCTAAGCTATTGTAGTTCATCTGCAAATCGTCTAAACGATCAAAACGTTCTTGCATGTCTTTGTTAAGTTCGTTAGGCATAAACTTTTGCATAGCCATACCCATTGCAACAGATCCACCACCTAAACCAAAACCAAAAAATCCACCGGAAAATGTAGCATGACCAACGCCGTCAAAAAGATCTACATCTTTATCACCCATACCTATCATTATACCATTTTGAACAAGTTGAGTTAAACCTTCTGTTGGCGCTTCTGTAGCAACACCAACGCTACCTTGTTTTAAAATATCTTTTAATCTTAGATCAAATATTTCTTTTAAACCTCTTTTTTTTATAAATTCAAAACCTCTATTCAACAACAAAGCTGTAGGCATAGTACCTAAAGCTCCTTCAGCAGCACCATATCCAGTACCTATTAAAAACTTCTCCATGTCGGACCAATTTTTATTATTATATTCTAAGTCTTGGCCATATTTCTGTATGTCCATACCTAATAATATTTGTTCTTGATAATTCATGTCGCCTATTTGCTGACCACCAGTCATAACGCCTAGAGTTGCTGCTGAGAAACCTGCTCTACCTAAATTACTAGTTATACCCAAAGCCCCACCAACTCCACCGGTAGCCGCTATTGTAGCGAATATAGGGGCTTGTCTAGCTGTTTCTTCAGCTAAAAATCTAGCCATATTATTTACGTCAAACAAATCTGAATTAAACTCTACGTCTCTAGAAAACTTCTTCATCATCTTATCGTTGTTTTCTCTTCTTTTTTTACCGTAATCAGCAATAAATGTTGTCCCTCTTTCCTCTTTAGTACTACCATCAAACCTGTCTAGTATTATGTTACCACCAGCTTCTAAATATTCACCAGCTCCAACAAATAAATTTCCTAAACCGTGCATTGCAACATAACCAAACTTTGAAGCTATACTGTAATCTCTAACTAATAAATCTAGCTCTACACCAGCATTCTTTATTTCATCTCTTCTGCTTAATAAATCACTATATTGTCCTTGTAGTTCTAACTGTTTTTGTTTTACACCAAGAGAATTAGCTTCGTAGTCCTCGTACAAAGATACTGGCACTTGCTTGCCATTAAGAGATATTAGATCTTCATTATTAATATTTTCAAAAACAAAGTCTTTGTCTAATACGTTTTCTTCAAAGTCTAAAACTTTTTTTACTTTTTCATCGCTATTAAAAGCTTTAGCGCTTAACATGAACTTATCTTGATCATCTACATAGTTGTTAGCATCAGCGTTGTCGTATCTTTTTTGTCTTTCTAGTAGATTAGCTTCTCTTACTCCATCTGGCATGTCTTCTAATATGTCGGTCCATTGATCCTGTATGCCGTTCATTAAAATACCATCTTTTAGTTTGCTTCTAGTATAGGCTTCAAGTATTTCGTCAGTAACTTCTAAAACACCATTATCATTAGATATATCGTTATCCCACCTAAACTCTTCTGGTATTTTATGCATCATGCCTTTTTCGGACAACTCATTTAAAAGAATTCTATTATCGTTTAGTTCTTTTTCATAGGGTTTAACAGTTTCACCACCTATAGTGTAACCTTCTTTTTGCGAATAATAACCTTCTATTTCATATGGTTTGAAAAGATCTTCTTTATCAAATTCTTCGTTTTTATCTGATATGTATTGGTTGAGTTCTGGATTTTTCTTAGGATCAGAAAGTTCCACTAATGAAAGATTTACTGTATCTCCGTTGTCTAGAGTTTTAGTATATTTTGCTTCGTCAAGATCAGACGTGTATTCGGGTCCTTTTGTTGTAACCCAAGAACCTCGGCCACTATTCTTAGAATAAGGTACAAATTTAGTTTCAGTTTTTTGATATGTAGATTTAGATACTTTTTTATCAGGATCGGGATCTATTTCCTCGTTACCTGTTAATAAGTCAAGTATATCATAATTGTTTTCTTCATTAAGCTCATCACCATTATCTACGGTTAACAAATCTAATAAAGGATCTTTGTAACTAGGATCCGGCATATTAATTTAATTTAGATAGTTTATTTATAGCTGCTTGTAACGTTTCAGGATTATTAGGGTCTACATCAAATGCATACTTACTTCTTTCTTCTTTTGTATTTGCTGTTCCTAGTTTTCTAGAACTTAAAGAATATTTATTTTTTCCAGGAGTAATATATTTTCCTAATATGTTTGCTTGTTCTTGTTTTGTTGATTGTGGGTTAATATACTTTCTTTTTTCATCCGTTGTGAACTTACTAATAGCTTGCGCTTTAGCTTGTTCACCATCCATTTCTTCACCTTCAAATATAAAATTTCTACCAATAATTCCCAAGTTATAACCATTACTAGCTAAGTATATACCTAAATCAGATATTTCTGGTCTATTACCAAGGTGTTGCTCTAAATTATATTCATCAGGAAAGTTACCGGTAGTATTACCAGATAAAATAGCGGCACGGTTTGGCATACTATTATTCACGCCCTTTTTAACAGCGTCATAACCAAAATCAAAATTATTGTAAAAATTCATAACATCTATATTACCATCTTCGCTACCATATCCTGGAACACCAGCTATAGTTGATCCGCTAGTAATTGTTGGATTATTTTTACTTTGTTTAAAAGCAACACCATCATTAGCTTGCTGTGTTAATTTTTCTAAATAAGCATCTGTTACGGCTAATTTTATTTTTTCTATTGCTTGCATCTTAGCATCTGGATCGTCTCCTCTAATAGCTGCTATTTCATTTTTATAATCGTCTTGATTTAAAAGTGTACCATTCATGCTCATAGTATCGTCAAAAGCCGTAGATAATAATGCACCTGTGCCATTTTTGTTTAAGGCCATTTTAAAGTTTGTCGAAGCTAAGCCTAATTCGTTTTTAGATAAAGCAACACCGTTATCATAAGCAGATGTAAATGTTTTTAACATTTGACTACCCATTTCATAGTTAATAGGTTCAAGTGGTTTAATTTCATTTACAGACTTACCATCAACGAGAATATTAAAATTTTCATCAATACTGTATTCACCTTTTCCTGCAGATAAATTACTGTTAAATGTAACGTCTTTAGGGTCGTTCATTACAGAAAAATTATTATTATAAGCGTCTTCAGGAAAACCATCAAGTATTGCACTAAATTTCTCTAATTGACCAGGTATATGATTCATTATTAAATCCTCATTTGAATTTATTTGTGATGCTATTTCTGATTTACCAATAAAATCTGTAGCTCCCGAGCGTTTTGTTAAATGTGTTAGATAGCCTCTTTCCGCAGCTTTTTCTGTCACTATACTCATTATGTTTTGTTGAAGACTATTAGGTATGTTTTGAAATTGAGACCAATTTATTTGAGGAGAGTTTTCTAAATTATGAGCGACAATAGCATCACTTTGTGCTTTTTCTTTTTCAGCTTGTGTTGGACCTTTTGGTCCTAGGTTTATACCAGTAGCTCTAGCACCTTTAGCTGTTGCGTTAAATATATTGACATTTGCTCCACTCGAAAGATTAGCATCAGATGTTTTTAAATTTCCGAAATAATTTGGACTACTTGTTCTTTGTTTTGTTGCCATTGTTTTTATTTATTAAGTTCATCAAACGTAGCTCCAGCGGCTTGGCCTAAAGCACCAACTCCACCCATTATACTTGCTGTTGCGTTTGCTCTTGCTGCGTTAGCAGCACCTAATCTATTTTGTGCCATACTCATTAATCCACCAGCTTTTTGATATTCTAAACCTCTAGCAGCTGTTGCACCAGCTACATCCGCTTGTTGTACTTGCATAGCTCCTTGCGCAGCCATTTTAGCATTTGCACTTTCTTGTTGAGCTATACTAGCAGAAGCCGCTTGGTTTTGTTGGGCACCTGCGTTAGCCATACTTTGAGCTAAAGCAGCTATACCAGAACCACCAGCAGCACCTTGTAAACCAGACATAGTGTTAGCTAAATTGGCTTGGTTTTGTTGAGCTGCAAAGTCAGCAGCTTGAGTATTAACCGTTAAGTCTTCATATGGATTTTCCATGTTAGCAGCTAAGTTCGATGTATCTAAATTCATCATTCTAGCTTTAGCTCTTTGCATTTCTGCTTGCGCAGCCCTTTGTTCACGTCTTCGCTTACCACCACCGATTATACCACCAGCGATACCTGCTAAACCTTGAACTCCCGCGCTTATTGCTGCTCCTGTCATATTGTTATATTTATCTTGTTATATTATTACACATTATTTGCTCGATTCAAATATCTCACTACCAACATCGTATAGCTCACAAGCAGCGGTAGCGTCGTTTTTCATTTTAACTTCAGCGTAGTATCCTCTTATAGAAGATGTATTACCTCTACTGTCTTTACTAAACAGAATAAAGTCGCTGCTAGTAGGTCTAACTACCAAACCACCTATATCACAACTTATACTATTATTAGTAACAGCTGTAACTGCACCCATTTGTACTATAGTACCACTTGTGTTTTGATAGTAAGCTGTGTCACCAACTTGTACTGAATCTTGAATATGTGGAAATGTCATTGTTATATTTGGCATATCTTATCTATTATGGTTCGTTAGCTAAACTAACAGCTATGTTAAATGTCATGTCTGAAGAAGCATCTATAACTTCATCTAATTTTGCAGTCCAACTGTAATGCAAGTCTTGCGCTGGAGCAACACCAATTAAACTAGTAGGTGATATGGTTAAACTTTGTGTTTGATGGAAAGCTGAAGAGCTTGTTGCAGATATAGTAAGCGCTATTTGTTGTAAGTTGTTTCCGTAGAAATTACCATATAAAACACCAGTACCACTAGTTAAATTTGTTAAAGATAAAGTGCCTATCAACACACTTTTAGAATTAGTACCACTATTACCATTACCATCATTATATGATGCTCTATGCGCTCCTAGTATCAATCCACCACCTGCTCCAGTAACTGTAGGTGTGTATATTCTTGCTCCACCAGAACTAGAACCGCCAGTTACAGAGGCGAAATTATTTATAGCTAAGTTAGAAGTTAAATCATCACTACCATACTTACTAACAAACATCTTACACACTATACTTATTGTTTTAGGTGATGCAGAGTTATTTATAGTTATAATAGGTGTTTGATAGTCTAGTTCAAAACCATTAGAAAATATATCTATATCTTCTGAAGATGTTGAAACATAGTTAGACCAGTCTTCTATTTCTGGATCTTTTGTTTTAGTTATATTACCAGTAGCTGTTGCTGTTAAATTTAAACTAAACTCTGAAAATTCTGAACTTTCTACAGGATAAGATAAAGCTGTATATGTTTTTGTAGCACTACTAGATGTTATAGTGAAATCACCAGTTGTTGCCATACCAAGTGTTAAATCTACATTTGAAAGTTGATTTATATAAAATGGATTTTGTACAACATTAGAAGAGTTGTATACGTTTCCTTGTAAAACAGGATCTCCAGAACTTAATGGAGTTATAGGTAACAAAGCTGTTGGGCTTATAGCTTCAATAAATATGTAATATCTTTTAGAAACAGAAGTTTCAAAGAAAGGTATTGATATTAAAGAAAATCCTGCAGCAGGTATTTCTAGATCAGTTTCAGAACCTACAAATGTAGTACCGTTCCACCACTCAGAAAAAGTTACAGTGGTGCTACTTATTGTTTGAGCGGTGTTTAATGTTATAGATGTTCCGCTTATACCAGCCACAGTTACAGTTGCACTTATTCCAGTGCCAGTTACTAGCATACCTGTTTTAATGTCGTTATTTACAGCTGTTAAAGTTAATGTTGTGCTAGACCCTGATGTGCTGGCTGTTGAGGTTGTAAAGTTTTTAACTCTAAAATCAGCACCTACAGCTCCAAATATTTTTAATTCTTTTGTTTGTGCAAATCTACCTACAGTGTTACCACCTATTAAATCATATGCGCTTATTTTATTTACATCAGCATCATTTTCCAACACAGACTTACTATGGAATATTATTTCATTTTTATTAGTGTCTTGTGCAGGAAATTTGTAATCTATGCTATACACTCTTTTATCTACGTCAGCTAAAATCTTACCACCAACACCTATAGTTATGTTATTATTACTAACGTCTTTATCTTGGTACGTTATAACATAGTAGCTTTCAGGATCATCATCTTCTATTGTTATTTTAAAGCTAGGCTCTTCATTAAAATTATAACCAGTGGCTAAATCTAAAGTTACAGTAGCAACCGTGTTTTTTGTGCTATAATTAGCTTGATAACCTAATTGATTACCAACCGGGTTTGCTGTTTCATTATTTCCTGAGCCAGTGTAGCTAACTGTTTGTGTTATATTACCGTCACTTTGATCTACTATAACTAAGTTTTCTAGCTTGTATTTATTTAAAACACCATCACCTGTTACAGCTAAGGCTATACTCAAGTTACTAGAAGGCATGTTAACACCATTAGTAAAGTTTATTGTTGCTATAACATTTAAACCGCTCTGAGCAAAACTAACACTATCAACATAAGCTCCAGTAGCACTTCCAGCAACACTTAAATCACTAGCAGCTAACGTAGAACCAGTATTAGGTGTTATTAATACTGTTACACTAGAATTAGTGCTATGTATTTCTGTACCAACCTCAACGTCAAACGTAGAACCTGGATTAGTTGTATTAGCTATACCAGTTAAACTAACCGTAACTGTTTTATCACTAAGAGCTGTATCACCAGATATAGCTGTTAACTGACCTATACCCTGAACGTTAAATTCTTTAGAGTCTAGGTTAGCTAAAGTTGTAGCTTCGCCTTTAATGTGATTGTAAAATCTACCTTCTTTTCTTTTAAACTCTTTTATAAAACCTTGTTGAGTATCTGTATGTATATAATCACAATACCAACCTTTAGTGCTTGTAGATGTAGAATTGCTATAATTGTTTGTGTAAACTTTTGATGCAGATCCTCCGTAGTTTAATGTTTTAAAACCTTTAATAGTTTCTGGCATTTCATTTATTAAAAAAGTAACATCTGATTCGTATTGCACACCGTAGAAGTTATTTCTAAGTTCATTAGTATGAACAAACAGTTCGCCGTTTTTAATTGAATAATATTTGTTGTTTAATGATAAAGCACCTTCTGGTACAAAAGATTTGAAACTAGGAAATCCTTTTACTTTTTCATCAAAAGCAACTGTTTGATTATTTAATGTTAAGTTATATAAACCTTTACTACCATCGTAGCTACCTAATATCAATGTTGAAGCTGGTAGAGTGTCTTTAAAATAATCTCTCATACCATGTTCTGATATTGCTGTTAAACCATCTCTTGATAATCTAATTACAACACCTCTTGATTTATCTGTAAAATAGCATCTATAAGCATACGAAGCAAATGATTCTGGATTTAAAGAAATACCATACTCACCTATAAAAGGTATTGATTGACCTAAAACCCTATTAGTCGCGGTTAATTGTGGATTACCACTAGCTTCAAATAAAGCATCTTTATTGGCTAAAACTTTTAAACATTTATCTTCACACAAAACTATAAGATCTGTGTTTCTAGCATGTAGTTTTTGTATTGATCCGTAATGCGGATTTAAATCTTTTGTTATAGCTTCACCTTGTATAAACTGATTAAGCTTGTTAACACCACTTGTTGAGTTGAATATACCTGAGTATATTAAACCATTTTTTCTTTTTTCTTCTTTATATGGCTCATCTAATACAGCGGATACCTTAACGCCTTTACCCATACGTGGAGCGTTATAATCATCGTTTATTCTATCAGACTCTACACCGTTACCAAAAGAATAACAGTTTTTAAAATCTAAAACATGAGCTTGTCCGTGTTGTGATATAGGTCTAGATAAACCTGTTTCATAATATAGATCTAATTCAACAGACTCTTTAGGTTCTGTTTCCCATATAGCTGGATTATCTGATGTTAAAACCTCAACATCTGTTGTTATCACATTTTGTAGTATTTGTATTTCATCTGCATAATTAGAAGCACTGCCTGATGAAGGAAATGTAAATGAGTCTTCATATGGAGTACCATTTTTATGATGCTCAAATGTTATATTATATCTTCTTTGTTTACTAGAAAATAATCTTTTTCTACCGTTTCTTCTGTATTTATAATCTACATCACAGTTTGTTACTTTATATATTTCACCTAGAGCGTCTGCTTGACTACCTTTAAATCTAAACAACGTATCGTGTTGTTGTAATGATCCTAAAAAATCATTAGGAACACCGTGGCTTGAATCAAAGTTTTTCTCACCACTTTTTGGTCCACCTGCAAAAACAATTGTCATATTGTGAGATCCTAACTTAGGATGGCCGTTATTAGCTTGACTTACTTTATTGTGTCTAGCTCGTGTATCAAACCATGATGCTTCAGATGTTGAATCACCAGGACCAGTGTTTGGACAGTTTTGAAATATAGTTCTAGCATCTGATATACCAAACTGCTCGTTTTCTTCTGGAAAAGAAGATATTATATTAGTATCAAAGTTACTATCTCTATTTACTTTTACA
>Ga0181396_1000167_pt1 | contig 15257 bp, 5 predicted proteins | sample 19SPOviralmetaG_FD_130125 | JGI IMG/M metagenome (GOLD analysis project Ga0181396, IMG submission 130125) | Marine viral communities from the oligotrophic San Pedro Time Series (SPOT) site, San Pedro Channel, CA, USA - 19 SPOT_SRF_2011-01-11 | ecosystem: Environmental > Aquatic > Marine > Strait...
GAAGAGAGCACTGTCATTTATAGGCCCAAATCCCGCTTCTGATCCTGATTTTGGTCCTAAATTTAATGGGAACAAAGTTACTTTTTCTTTAGGTAATTTTGTTTCTCAAACATACGACGTGCAGTTATCTAGAGTGGTTAGCCAACCTACACAGTCAACAACCCTTTATGAGTTAACTTTAAACAGAGGTTTAGGTTCAGATGCTGAATTTTTAACAAACGTATCAGTTGGAAGTGTTTTTAATATAAATATTTTTGAAGATAAATTGGAAACAAAACCGGAATATCAAGGTAGATTTTTTGTAAAAATACCCAGAGATTTTTCTTTTGATTCTAACATAATGGATTCATTTCAAGCGCTAGATCCAGAATATTCTGTATTAGGAGTGCAGGATTTTACATTAAATGGCGGAGAAACCACTTATGCAAGTGATGGTAATTATGGTCCTTACTGGATTGATTGGGGTAATGCATTTGGAGGCGGAACCAAAACTTATGTAGCCGGCAGGGATAATTGGATGGATGGCAGGCCTTTTGCAAGCCCAAGTCCTCCTGATGGGCCTATAGGTTCTTTCATAAATAATCCTGAACCAGATGGGACAATCTTTTTTGGAAATCATAATCCTATTACTAAAGGCAGCGAATTTGTAGGTTTTAACTGGTTTGGAGTAAGAGGGCCTAATGACAATGTTCCTCCTTTGTACCTTAATTCAATGTTTGGAGCAGCCCCTGGCCCTTTAGACCCTGATGCAGAAGCAGGCAGGACGTCTAGAGTAGTAACTCCTGATGGGTTTTTAACAACGGGAGCTTCCATAAGGTTTTTAAAAATTGATGATGGAACTGAATCAGAAGTATATATTATAAGTAAGGCTCAAGGGTATTGGAACAGAAGAAGTACGGGCAGCGCAGAAGGACAAACACGAAATTTTAGGTACACTATTTTGTTAGAATTAGACAGACCTGTCACAGAAAGTTGGGCACCTGATCCTAGTGATAACTATGCTACTATGTTAGCTGCCGCTACTAATATAGCTATTCAAGCTGTAAAGCCGGTTGTTCCAGTAGGAAATAGGCTTCTTACATCTAATAACCCAGCTATATTTGAAACGGAACCTAAAGAAGCTGTAGATCTAGATTTATATTATCAAGCAAGTAATGCGCTGCCTATATCTGGGTACAATGATCCGGTGGAGCTTAATTGGTATAACTGTTTTAGTTTTGGTAATGGAGTAGAGTCAAACAGGGTTAGAGATGATTTTAATGCAGTTACGATGGATAAAGGAGCTACTGTGTCTTCCATATTAGCGGATCCTTATGGGGAAGAGAGAAGAGGAAGTGGCTATATATTTTCTCAAATATACAATTCTACATCGGGAATAAATAGATTAAACCAGTTTATACAGGCATTACCTATAACAAAGGATCTTAATCCTATATATGGCACTATTCAAAAGCTACATGCTAGAGACACCGATCTTATAACTTTATGTGAAGATAAATGTTTTAGAGTATTAGCTAATAAGGATGCTTTATTCAATGCTGATGGAAATGCTAATGTAACTTCTAATACCAATGTATTAGGCCAAGCTACTCCCTATGCTGGTGAGTTTGGTATATCTAAAAACCCGGAGTCTTTTGCTGACTATGGGTTTAGGTTGTATTTTACAGACAAGAGCAGAGGCACAGTATTGAGGTTATCTAGAGATGGATTAACAGAAATATCAAGTAAGGGAATGGGTGATTTCTTTGCGGATAATTTAAAAGCAAACAATAAACTAATAGGATCTTACGATGCCGACAAGGGCTTATACAATTTAACCCTAGTCAATCTTACTTCCGATTGGCAAACTAAGTTTAATCCTATTCAAGCGGACAACTTAGCTATTGCTTGTGAAGACAATATACAAAACCCGCCTGATCAAGAAAATTATATAAGTACCACCGTATCTTTTAAAGAATCCGTAGATGGCTGGACTAGTAGAAAATCATTCATTCCTGAATCGGGAGTTTCTTTAAATGACAGGTATTTTACGTTTAAAGATGGGTTAATGTGGGCTCACAATGAAAATTCTATATATAATAACTTTTATGGGGAACAATACATAAGTTCCTTCAATGTTCTTATTAATGAACTGCCTAATGTTGTTAAAGCTTATACTGCTTTAAATTACACAGGAACTAAGTCTAGAGTTCTAGAGTATGAAAAAGCAAACAGCAATAAATGGTATTCTATAGCTGAGGTTAATGCAGAGAGTTGGTTGCCAACATCCTTAAGAATAAAAAACCCGGGCTGGTATGTAAACTATATAAGAACAAATCTAGAAGGGGGAGAAGTAAAAGAGTTTGAAGATAAAGAAGGTAAGTACTTTAATTATATAAAAGCATTAGCCGTATGCGATGAAGCTTTTGGTTTGGGAACACCTACATCAACAACATCAGATCCGCAGAGTTATTTATTAACTACGTTTATAGATCTTAGCTGTAGCAATACTGGATCATCTACTGAACCAGACGCAGATTTATTCTTATGGACTAATTGGGATGAAATTATAGGTAATAATGATGTTACAATAGCCAATGAAACCCTCGCCTCTGATGCTAAATGTATAATAGAAAATTTTTATACCTCGCTGAGCGACTACACTAATGTTGCTAAATCAGGTGTTGAGTTTAAATATTTTGCCACTGCTGGATTAGTTGTAGGCACTCAATTATATGATTATAACACAGATCAGCCTTTAACTTCTGCTGGAATGGGGCTTTATGTGCCCAGTAATTTAGGTGAGCCTAATGATTCTAGTTTAGATCCTGCTAGCCTTGCTGCTGTTCCGAATAGCTATGATATAATAATATATAATTCTAGTGGGGTTATAACAGAAGTTATACAATATAATACTATAGTTGCTTCATGTTCAGATCCCACCGGTCCGCTTACTTTTGAAGTTACTACTACAGTAGCCTCTACAAGTGTAGAGCTACCTTATGATGCTACAGGAACATATTCAGGTGTTATTAATTGGGGAGACGGGAATACTTCTGTCAACTCTTACGCTAATAGGACACACACTTATACAACAGCGGGTGTTTACACAATAGAAGTATCTGGTAGATCATCAAAAATAATATTCGGTAATCTATCTAACTCTATAGCTGCGCTTTATACTAAGCTAGTTCAATTTGGATTCCCAATGGCATTCGAAAGATTAAGCTTTGGAGCTATATCTAGCGAAAATTACGGGGCAACTAATATGAGTTTTTCTGATGTGTTAGATATTCCTAGCTTTGCAACGAACGCAAATATAGATTATTTGTTTTCAGGATGGGAACCAAACAATGGAATATCCCCAAGTGATTTTAACAATATAGGGGCATGGAACGTGAGTAATGTGGTTAGTATGCGAGCTTGCTTCTATATGAACAGGACTTTTAATCAAAATATTAATAACTGGAATGTAAGTAATGTTACTACTATGTACGACATGTTCGCGGGGGCGCAGTCTTTTAATCAGCCTTTGAATTATTGGGATGTGAGTAGTGTTACTAATATGTACGGCATGTTCCGAGGCATTAATCAACCCATATAAACTTTAAAAAGTAAAAAATGCAGATATTCAATCAAAACATAGATTCCTGGGATGTTAGCAACGTTACTAATATGGCTAGCATGTTCTCAAAAACTGATAATTTTAATCAGCCATTAAGCTCTTGGGATGTGAGTAGTGTGACTGATATGAGACAAATGTTTAATTCCGCTGATATATTCAACCAAGATATAAGTTCTTGGGATGTGAGTAATGTAACTGATATGTATGGGATGTTTGCTGGCGCCGAGAATTTTAATCAGCCTTTAAATTCATGGAACGTGAGTAGCGTTACTACCATGGAATATATGTTTAATTCCGCCGAAAGTCTTAACCAGAGTCTTAATAGCTGGGATGTGAGTAGTGTAACGAATATGGAAGGTATGTTTCTTCAAGCTTATGCTTTTAACGGAGACATCTCCAGCTGGGACGTGGGCAGTGTGATTAATATGCAACAAACGTTCAATTTAGCATCGGCGTTTAATCAACCCTTAAATAATTGGAATGTTAGTAGTGTAACTAACATGTTTGGGACGTTTGCTCAAACTGATAACTTTAACCAACCTATTGGAAACTGGAATGTGAGCAGCGTTACCACTATGCGCAGTATGTTTTTTGATGCGGAGTCTTTCGATCAATCGATAGGTAATTGGAACGTGAGTAGTGTTACCACCATGGAGGACATGTTTTATACGGCAGAATCTTTTAATCAGTCTCTATCTACCTGGAACGTTTCTAGTGTAACTAATATGAAGCGAATGTTTAAGGAGGCTAGTGCTTTTAACGGGGATATAGCTAATTGGAATGTGGGTAGCGTAACCAATATGGAGGAGATATTTACGGGTGCTACTGTTTTTAACGCGGACATCTCTGGCTGGAATGTAGGCAGCGTGACTAATACGAAGCGAATGTTTAAGGACGCCATAGCTTTTGATCAAGATATTGGCTCTTGGGACGTCAGTAGTGTAACTAATATGCAAAGTATGTTTTATGCTACCCGTATTTTTAATCAAGACATAAGCTCATGGAATGTTAGTAATGTGGTTAATATGTCATCGATGTTTGCCCGCGCCACCGCCGGTCAAGATCCTCTAAATAGTTTTAACCAAAATTTGTCTGGGTGGAGTGTAGCAAATGTAACAAGTTGCACCTATTTTGATCGTTTAGCTGACCAATGGACCTTAGCGAAACCTAACTTTACAAATTGTACTCCGTAATTAATTAAAAAATAAAAAATGGCAGAAGATTTAACATCAGAATTTAATTACACGTCTACTGTAGTTCAATACACTATACTAGAAGGAGCTAATATATCTAGCCTTTACCCTACGGCAGTTATAAAAATAACCGCTAATCCGGGATATACAGTAACAGCTGGAGATTTTTCTTGGAATGGCCCTTTAGCAGGTGTTACTAGTGTAGTTTTTACTCAGGACGGAGAGTTTGTTTTATGTACAGTTACGTATGACACAACTTCTGTAATGCCTGCATATAATGTTAATATAGGATTATGTATAATAGGAGATGCTGTTTTAGCAGCGGTAACTGTGGCTGGTACATTAACAAGTGTTGTCGATGCTAGCGTAACTACTGCTACCCCGTCTGAAACCAACACTCCTTATAGCGCATCAGGAGCTGAAGGAGCTACCTCTGGAACATTGTTCACTAGAACTTATACTGCTCCTACAGGTAGTTACTGGCCAGAAAATACTGCTCCTAGTATACAGCTTACATCTGGAGATCTAGGTCAATACAATATTACTCAAACGCCTACATACACGGCTAATAATGAGCTTACCGCTATAACATATACGGTAACTTATATATTTACTGACACAAATGTATCTGGAGATAAATTTGATATAACAATACCTAAAGTTGCAACTATTTTAGTGCCAGCAACAGGGGTTACATCGTTTACTGGACCGACTACAGGGGTACAGGCCAGCGGAACTAATTACGTTATGACAGTACAAGGTGCCGCAGGAGCTACGTATAGCATTTCTATGAGCGATGGGACAACTTCTACCGTTGTAGTTACTAATGCAGTACTAGGAGTTACAGGTAACGCTCAGCACAATTTTATAATTCCAGCAAATACAGGTACATCAAATATAACTTGGACAGCAACTATATCTGGAGATATAGAAACTGGGGTTCCTACAACAATAACGTTTATACAGTTATACCCAGTTGTTCCTTGCGGAGGCCCATTAACTGATGCTCCTGTAAACGCAATAACTGATTATGTAGAACAGTTAGAATCAGGGGGTGGATTACTTACATTTTTAGTTAAAGCAGGAGCTTCCACTAAATTTGAAATAATACACGGAGATGCTACTGGAACTAAAAAAGCTACTTCAGGAAGAATATTAACAGGATTAACAAATGCGGGACCTTTTGACAATGTAACTGGTACCGAACCATCTAATACTTTGCCTACAGATGCTCAAGCAAATGGAGGAATAGATCAGTATATTCAAAATCCTTTTAATCCTGTTAAAATGTCAACTAGACAAGGCGATTTTAATACTGATACTACATTTACTATTCCAACTATGACAATTGGAGGGGAAACCTATCACCAAGTTTTATGGTGGGAATATACCGCAGCAGATTATACAGCACTAAGCAGGGTTACTTTAAGAGTAACTAATTCAAATGTGACAGGAACTATAGCAGCTAAAATGTTTAAGGTATGCTGTCCTGACGCAAATTGTACAACATAAATAAATAAACTATGGCAGGAGCAACTCCTATACAAATAAACTTTGCAAACCATACCCCAATAGGATTAGATTTGCACGACATAATATGGTACTCTGACGCATCGACAGGGGAAGAAGTAATGATGGGTCCAGTAACAACTATAGTAAACAATGACGACACTTCAACATACTATATAATAGTAAACGCAGCTTATGGAGTTTCAGCTCCCACAACGGACGATTTTGTTTACTATAAGAAAAATCCAATAGGATATGTAAGCTCTTTAAAAGGATATTTTGCAGAAGCTCAATTTGTAAACACAGAAACTAAATATGCAGAATTGTTTTCGGTTGGTACAGAAGTATTTGAAAGCAGTAAATAATGTGTAATAATATAATATAAAACAAAAGAAATGATAGGAATGATAACAGGCGGCGTAAGCGGCTTAGCAAACATAGCGGGAGGCATAATAGGGTCTAGAAAAAGAAAGCGAGAACAAAGAGAAGCTCAAAAGCAAATGAATATGCGTATGGCTCAATTTGAGATGGCTGATACTTCTAATTTATATAAAGACATGGAAAATACCATGGAAGACTTAACTGTTAATACTCAGCAAGCAGATTTTCAAGCACAGCAAGCTAATCAAGGTATTGCAAATACTATGAATGCAATGCAAGGAGCAGCTGGCGGTAGTGGTATTGCGGCTATGGCTCAAGCAATGGCAGGACAACAGGCTCAGAATATGCGACAAGCTAGTGTATCTATAGGGCAGCAAGAACAAGCTAACCAGATGGCTGAAAGACAACAAGCAGATGTATTGGCTATGAGAGAACGTAGAGGTGAAGAAGATTCTAGAAGGTTAGAAAGACAAAAAACTAATACATTGCTCGGGATGTCACAACAAAGACTTTCTGCTGCTAATGCCGCTAGAGAGCAAGCTAAACAAAGCATTATGTCAGGTGTAGGAGATATATTTAGTGGAGCAATGTCAGGTGCTGCTAGTGGAATAATGGGTAAGAATATGCCGAAGCTTTTAGAAAAAACGGGTGACTTACCAGTAGAATAAAAAAAATAAAGATGGCAAATTCAGATTTAATAAAAGGAGCAGCTCAGTTGTATGCTACAGAAACTGGAGACATGGGAGCGTCTTTAGTTAAAAGTATAAATAGAGGAGCACAACAAATGCAATTAGCCGCTGAGGCTAAAAAGCGAGAGAAGGCTAATATAAATGCAAAAACAGCAAATTATATAAATAGGCTAGATTCTAATATTGATATTAGCGAATTGGATCAAAACCAGCAAAGCTCTATAACTGAATTTTTAGTTAAAGGTAGAAATGATTATGCTTATTCCGCTGGAGTAGTAGCTAAATTAAATGCTGATGACCCAAGATATATAGAAGAAGTTGCTAAGATGAACAACATACAAATGAGCTTCCGTAATTTAGCTAATAATGTAAATACGTTTAAAAAAGATAAATCTGAGTTTTTACAAGACTTTGATAACGGAATGTTATCTGAAGGCAACGAGGTAAATACATTAGGTGAGGCCTCTAACATATATACTACAGGCGGTGATTTTAAAGTAGGCAATGGAGGAGTACTAGAGTTTTTTGATGCTGCTTCAGGTTCTCTAAAAAGTTATTCTGATATAAACAAGCCATTCCTTAAAGATTTCGCGGCTGCCGACGCAATACTAAAAATGAATGAAAGCCTATATAAATCAGGACAATCATTAACAGGAGCTAGAAGAAACATGATAGCACAAAGACTAAAAAACTTAATAAGTAAGGGCGGTAGAAATACGCTTATGTCTTTAGCATCGGATGATTTTATTATGGAGGGTGGATTAGGATTGCAAGATCCTATGTTATTTGAGCCAGAAAATCAAGATGCTTTAAAGCAAGCTGTATTGGATGGTTATATGAATGTTTTAGACGCCTCTGCTGCTCAAGGAGCTGCAGATAAAGCGCCAAAAACAGGAGGTGGAGCATCTGGAAACGGATCTGGTATTCCAGGCTTAGATGATTTAAGTCCTTCCGATAGAAGAGATTTTATGTTTAGAGGAGAGGATGCGATAAAAACTGCTAATCTTCTAGGTCAAACCAAGGATGTTGCAGAAATAGTAAAAATATTGAACGGTAGCGGTTCGAAAAATAAATTTTTAACCGTAGAGGATTTTTTAAATCAGGTAAAACCAGAAACTATTACTGAAGATGAAATAAATCAATTAAAAGCGCGTGCACAGACAACATTTATAGACGCAGAAACATTACAACCAGTTAATTTAGATATCTTGGACCAAAAAGCTAAAACGCTTTTTTATATAAACAACACAGGTTTTGGACCTAATCTTAAAAAGTTTCTTATAGACGGCTTCAATTCTGAAGTTCCTAGCGGAAGTCCTGAAGGCGGTGGAGACGCATCTCAATTTAATACATAATAAAGCATGAACGAAGAAGCATTAAAGTACTCATTTGATCTATTTGTAAAAGATGGATATAATGGCACAATAGACGATTATAAAGAGCTTATTAAAACAAATGATAAGGCTAGATCAGTTTCTTATAATTTGTTCACCAGTGACGGCTATAATGGCTCTGACGCTGACTTCAATAATTTAATGGGTATAGATAACACTATAATGTTATCAGATGAAGAATTGGGAAAGACAAACGACTCTGCGAATGTGGATCCAAGTGTGGAGTCAGACGCTACGGGATCAGAATCGGAAGATGGTTTATTGGAATTACCTGGAAACAATAGAGGTAAAAGAAACAAAGCTCAGAAAGAGCTTAAAGACAGCGGTAACTTTTTTACTTCACCTTTTGATGATAACCCAGATAATAGTTGGGCTGATGTTATTAGCAATAACTTTAAAGATTTGATAAAAGATTTAGTGAAAGAATATCCTGGTGCTACTACGGCTGCGTCAGCTATGCCTGCTCCAATTTTACCAGGGGGGCGCAATGTTGTTAACGGGATTTTAGAATGGGTAGCAAAAGACGATGCTGCAGATCTTGCAGAAATAGAAAATGACCCTGAACAGTTTTACGTAAAATACGGATATAGTAAAGACTTGCCTATAGAAGAACAGATAAATCAGTATTACTTTAATCAAGATTTAGATTTAGACGACACTAAGTCAAACTTAGGCTACAATCCTGAAGAAAAAACAGATTTTGTAGATCAATACTATCTTAACGATCCTGAAACTAAAAAATTATTTAAAGAAGCCAATATAGAAGCTAGCGATTTTCAAGCTTACTTACAAAGAGAGGGCAAAATAAAAAACTTTAATTTTGAGTTAGAAAACGGAGGTTATGACGATATAACCTACAAGGATAAACAAATAAAATATAGCTTAGATCCAAGTTCCAAATTCAGCAGGGTTGAAGCTACTATAGAGGGACCTTTAGAAAAAGAGCAGGCTTTACAGGGTTTTTTAAGCGATTACCTTATGGAAACTGCTTCAAGAAACTTAGAAAGAGTAAGGCTAGAAGAAATCAAAAAAAATAACAAAGATTACCAGGGCCTATCTTTAGCTGAAGCTCAAGTTAAGGCAGAGGCGAAAATAATGGAAGATCCCGAGGCTTACGGTTATGGCACTCACCTTGATTTTAACAAGACATACGACTGGAACCAAAATAACTGGGAGGCAATCCAAAAGTTTAAAAAGCTTCAAATACAAGAAGCTAAAAAAGCACAAGAAGAAATAAAAGAACAAAAGAAAAGTTCTAATACGATAGTTCCAATAAGCTTAGAAGAAGAGGCAAGAGCGGCAAATCAGAGCGGCGCGGGCTTTATAGAAAACATACTTCCTGGAATGAACAGTGCTCTAGAGTGGGTCATTAGTAGTTTTTCCGACGGGCGCATTAGTGATCCTATTTTTGACATAGGATTTACTTATAGTGAAAAAAAAGTTGTTCAAGACGCTAAAAGAATTAGAAGAGAAAACAACCTAGATAAACTAGACCATGCTAATTTAAAATACTTGTATACTGAAGGTCAGCAAGTGGAATTAAACGGAATTGCTTATATAAAAAGTAAAAATGGGACTATAAAAGATGTTACTAATGGGTTTGATGTTTCTTTAACTTTAACAGAAGCAGAAAGAAAAGCAATAGATAAGAAAATAGAAAACGGAGATTCTGTTTATAGCTCAGACTTTGATTCGTTTGGAGGAAGCTATCTGGCAGGTAAAGTAGTAGGTGAGCTAATAACTCAAATATTTGGACAAAAAGGACTTGGTGCCGTAAGAAAGATGTCTTCTTTAGCTTATTTAAGAAAATTTAAAGGATTATCCAGAGCTAGGTTAGCTAGAATGGAAAAAGGATTAAACAAAAGTAACAATAGAAGGGGAGTAAATTACAAAGGTGTAACAGGAGGAAGTAAAGGAACTTGGGACACGTTTGGTAAAAAAATACCCCTGGGCATAAGTAAGGAAATGGCGGACGCGATTATATTCCAATCGGGTTATGGTTCTATGTTAGGATATACTCAAGCTAAAAAAGCCGCTTTAGCCGAAGGCATGTCTATTGCCGAAGCAGAAGCAATGGCACATCAGACTAGTTTAGGCATGGGAATATTGTTTGCCTTAACAACTCCTATAAGTCCCAGAACGGGAATGTACAACAAAATATTTAGTAAAGCAGAATCAAAGTTAGCTGTAACTCAATTAATAAAAGCATCGGCAAACGCTGCTCAAGTTAAAAAGCTATTTCCAAGTATAGTAGCTAAAGCTTTCAATAACAAAGCAACAAGAGCAGGAGCAATACTAACGGGAGAAGGAGTCAAAGAATTAGTACAAGAGAATGTTCAGCAAGTAGGGGAAAACTTATTAGTTAATCGTATGGTTAATGAATCTACCGGAAAAAGAATTCTGAAAGATACTTACTCTTATGAAGATTTTGTTAATACATCTATACTATCTTTTGCAGCAGGCGGATTATCTGGAGGTGCTGGAAAACTTATGTCTAAATTGTCTCCTAGCGCCAAGCAATTAGATGATAGACAAAAAGTAGCTGAGTTAAAAAAGCTTTCCCAAAATGTTAAAGTAAGTACAACATTAATTGAAAATTATGGAAGGCAGGGTTTGCTTACTGACAAAGAGGTGAAAGATATTATTAGCGAGTTAAACAAATTTACTAATAATTTGACAAAAATGCCTTCTTTTTTAGGAGATCGCAGGGTTTCCTCTGAGTTATTAAAAGTTATAGATATTCAAGATAGAATAAATAAACTAGAAAAAGCAAAAAAGAATAGCATACCTGGAGAACAAAATATTATAGAAGAAGACTTAAAAGCTTTAAAAACAGAACAAGAAACTGTTTTAAGAGAAACCAAAGAAAAATTAGCGGAATCTAATAAAGCTTTTGATGAAAAATTTAGCACTAACCTTAATGGGATTGTAAAATTTATTAATAAAATAGCTAGAGTAGCAGGCAAACAAGTAGAAATGAGTGTATTTGAGTCTACTGAAGATTTTGTTAATAGTTTAAAACAACAAGGGTTTTCTGATACTCAAATTCAAAAGGCTGTAGACTCCGATGGAGCATTTATTGGAGATGGAAAAATATTTATAAACAAAGAAGTCGCAAGACAAACTGGTGCATGGACAGTGGCTAGTCATGAAATAATACACCCGATTCTAAACAAGTTAATAGGTAATGCCTTACAACAAGGAGTGAGAGTTGATGAGCTTAAAAAAATACTACCTAGAAAAGTAGTGCGCACAATAGAAAAGAAAATAGCTAAAACTCAAGAGGGTAAAAGTAATACAGAATTTATAACCTATCTCTCCGATGCTTTAATAAAAGAAGAAATTAATCTTGAGCCTTCTATACTTGATAAACTACGAATATTTTTTAATAAATTACTGGGTAGAGCAGGAGCGAACCCTCAATTAGGGTTTGCAAACGGTAGAGAAGTATATAATTGGCTAAAAGAATTTTCAACTAGTCTTCGAGAAACGGGAGAAGTAAGCCAAACTGCGGCAGACGCTATTATATCTACTGGAGTTGATTTATCAGATGCTCAAACGGTAGGAGGAGAAATGGACCTTTCTGTTAACCAAGAAATACTAGATTTAACAGATGCATTAGATGCAGCGGAAGACGCTTATGCTGCGGATCCAAATAATCCTACATTGGAAAGAAATGTAGAGCTAGCTGAAAAAGCTTTAGACGAAGCTGAAGAAAGAGCTTTATCTGGCGCTACAAAAGTTGTAACTCCTAAGCCTAAAAAAGAGGTTAAGAAAAAAGTTAAGAAAGAGTCAAAACCGGTTAGAACAACTAACTTAGCTCCACAGACTGCTCAAGATAAAAAAATAATGGACACCTACAATGAAGGTATGAAGGACACTAAAAGGACTAGTTTTACTAGTAGTAATCCTTTGCCCGCTAAAGTAGAAAACAAATTAATACCTCTATTTGAGGGGTACATAAATACGTTAGTCCAACAAAAATTTAAGCAATACCAATCTGAAGCTTTAGAGTTTCAAGACGCACTGGCTATATTAAGAGTAGAAGCCGTTAACGCTTTGAGAACATTTAATCCTGCTCGTAATCAAAACTTATCAGGTTATGTACGTAGATTAATAGCTCTTAGACAACCTAAAATGTTTGAAAAAGCTAATAAAGAATTCACTAGCAGCTTAGACGATGTAGATGTGGCTGGAGATGCAGGCGTTATTAGAAGTTTTGCAGATGAAAAACAAATTGCGCCTGAGAATCTTATAAAAGCATCAAAGGTAATAAGTTCTAAAGTTAGAGATAAATTAGCTAATGATTTAAAAACATGGGCTGAAACCAATGGTATCGATTTTGACTTTTTTAATTTTGGTGATGTTGATCCTAACATAACTATTCAAGTAGATGGTAAAGATGTTAAGATATTAAATGAAGTATTAAAAGAATTATTTCCTGGCGTTGATCCTGAAAAGTTTTTAGATAGCCGTACTATGTTTACTAGTGGTGAAGCTTCTATTGTTCTAGGTAAATTAGCCGAAAACGATCAAGAATTAGTAGAGTTATTTATAAATCTTTTACCTAGAGGTGCAGTAATGCCTAAAGGCAAAAATAAAGCTATAGTTAAAGATGCTAATTACGGTAAATCAACTAAGCTAGACGGGTCTATATTGAAAAACTTTTACAATAAAGGAACGGAAAAATATACCAAAAACGCTGGTCTTACTCCTTTTGAACTAAAAGACAATATTCGTTATAGTGATGTACATAAAGCTTTTGGAATGGATTCATCTGGTAATAAACTAAATTACCAAAGAGCTAAATCGGGGATCGTATTAGCTTCTGCTTATAAACTTTTAGGTAAGTTAATACTAAATGAAGTTATTAGAACAGACTTAGGATTAACAGCAGAACAACAAATGAATGTAGGCGCTGGTAAAGGGGACTTGCAGTTTAGCAAATCAGATGCGTTGTATTTTGATGATGAAAGCTTGATTATGTTTAGTAAGCTTACTGACGACGTGAAGGATCTTCTTCTTGACTTTAAAAGTAGGGTTTATACTGACCGTTTTACAGGTAAACTCGGGGGAAAATCACGCTCTAAGATAAACGAAGAATATAAAAAATTAGCTAAAAAGTTTAAAAACAACAAAAACGCTACGCTTGTACTAGAAGAAATAAAAGAGTACAAAGAATTGTTGCAAGGAATGTCTCCTAATGAACAAGAGGAAAATATAATAAAAGTTTTTATACAAGAGGCAAAAACAAATAAAGATCTAAATTTAATACAGGTAGAAAGAAATACAAATAACAATTTATTAGATTTTAAGTTTGAGTATTTTGGAGAAGAGTATATAATAGAGGTAAAAAAGAACGTAAAGGCAAGGTTAAGCGGACTATATTTGAATTTAGTTGAATCCGGTAAAGACAAAGATGGCAAAATTAAATATGCCCTAGAAATAGATAGTAAGTATATTAACAGCGGGGTATTTACCGAAGCTCAATTAAATGAAATTAAAGACTTTGAAGAGAACAAAATTATACTGCTAGAAGGAATACAGGATGCAATTGCTGAGGAAAAATATGGGTTAACTACTGAAGATTTAATAATAGAAAAATCTAAAGGCAAAAGAGTAAGAATTTTAATAAGCGATAAGCTTAAGGCATTAATATTCGAAACAAAAGAGTTATCATATCTTTTATATATAAAAAGAGTAAAAAAAATAGTTTTCCCTATAAGCGTTATAGATAGACTTTACGCATTTAAAGGGGCAGATATTATTAATTTTAGTGATGTAGGGGCTTATTTCGTGGGTGATGCTTCAAAAAACAAATTTTCAGGCATTTTACCTAAACTTTCAGAAGCTACAACAAAAAACGGAAAAGAAGCGCAGGTAAAAATGAGACCTTTTTTCCGATATCGTGAGGGATCAAAACCTGCCGTAGCTAATACAAAAACAAAATATTCTACTTTATATCAAACTGCTTCGTTTGAAATGGATTTAGCAGCTGATCAGGCGGCTTTATCAGGAGAATCTACTTATAACTTTCAAGACCCAAAGCAAGCAAAAGAAGGATTAAAAATATTAAAGATTGTTCTACAACCATCTAAAAGTATCGAATCCATAAATGTTTATAATAACGCTAACAAGATTAACGCTAAGCTCAAAGGCATAAGTGTTTGGGATTTTGATGACACTTTAGCTAAGACTAAAAGCAACGTATTATATACAATGCCTGATGGCACTAAAGGCAAGCTTAATGCAGAAGAGTTCGCTAAGAAGGGTGATCAGATGCTAGAGGAAGGAGTTGAATTTGACTTTAGTGAATTCAGTAAAGTTGTTAATGGAAGCAAGGGTCCTTTCTTTGAAAAGGCTATGGCTAGAAATAAAAAGTTTGGAAACAAAAATGTTTTTATACTTACAGCTAGACCAGCAAACAGTGCAAATGCTATACACGAGTTTTTAAAAGGTATTGGATTAGACATACCTTTGGCAAATA
>Ga0181396_1000169_pt1 | contig 15125 bp, 17 predicted proteins | sample 19SPOviralmetaG_FD_130125 | JGI IMG/M metagenome (GOLD analysis project Ga0181396, IMG submission 130125) | Marine viral communities from the oligotrophic San Pedro Time Series (SPOT) site, San Pedro Channel, CA, USA - 19 SPOT_SRF_2011-01-11 | ecosystem: Environmental > Aquatic > Marine > Strait...
AACATCGAAGCACAGAAGAACCCTGTGTCTGCTGATGGTATGCCTTGGTAATGCCTGAGATTGATGACAACACCAGAGTAGCTATACCACTAAGGAACTTAGTTGCTCTTGGTGCTGGCATCGTTATGGCTACTACTGCTTACGTAACGCTAGACACTCGTATTATCTCGATCGAACACGGTCAGGAAATACAGAACATGAACATACTAGAAAACTCTGCGTTTGTTCGTGAATGGCCTTTAGGTCTACGTGGTGCGTTACCAGACGATCTTATACAGAACGCTAAGATTATGGCTCTGGAAGAACGCAACATAGAGATACACGAGTTACGCAGGCAGTTAAATAAAGTAGAAGTAGAAATAGGTAAGTTAAATGCACAGATAACTGTGGACCATCAGAGCGGTAAGGAATAATCATGTCAGATCTAGAGCAAGCATTAAGTCGGTTAGAAGCTCATGAGCGTGAGTGTAGCATTCGTTATGAAATGATTCAAATGCAACTGGATGCACACAATCAACGCTTTGACAAGCTTGAGAAGATGATGACAGGTGGCTTTGCTTCTATTGCTCTTATCGTCACTATGGCTATTGCTATCTTGGAGTTTGCTAGATGATTGAGTCGCTCATAGGGCCTGTTACAGGGCTTCTGGACAAGTTTGTACAAGACAAGGACCAGAAGGCTAGGTTAGCTCATGAAGTCGCTACAATGGCTCAAAGACACGCTCAGGAGCTTGCTAAGTCACAACTAGAGGTTAACAAGGTAGAAGCAGCACACAAGTCCTTGTTTGTCTCTGGTTGGAGACCTGCTGTTGGCTGGTGTTGCGTACTAGGTATGATGGGCAACTTTATGGTCATACCGTTTACCAACTTTGTTTTAGCTCTATTGGCTATTGAAGTTACTATACCACTCATTGACCTAGAGACTATGATGCCTGTACTAATGGGTATGCTTGGTCTTGGTGCTATGCGTTCTTATGAAAAAACCAAGGGCGTGTCGAGGGAAAAGTAAATGGCAAAGAGATCCCCTACAATTGTTTACAAGCCTTCTTTTGGAACCGGGATGTTTACGGGAGGAGAGTTTGGTGGCGGGCCTTCTGTTCCTCCAGAGTTTGGCGCTAACCCACCTAATTCTGCGTTTACAGATTTTTCTAGAATTAGAGACAGTCAAGGGCGTATAAATCCTATTTGGACACAGCTTCTTGCAGATTTTGGAAGGTCAGATCTTTTAGAAACGCAAGGAGAGCTTTTTCAAAGAATCGCTGAACTAATGGCGCAAGGTCGTCCTGTAGCGCCTGCTGATTTAGAGTCACTAGATCTTACCGAAGAAGATTTAAATTCTTTCCTTGAAACTATTCGAGCAATAGAAGAAGCTGGCGGCTATGATGAATGGCTAGAGCAACAAGAAGATGACGATGATTCTGCTGAAGAAGAATTTAATGAAGAAAGCTCTATTCAACAAGTTTTAAACGAATTTAGAGAAGCCGGAGAAGAAATAACCAAAGAACAAGAAGAAACCTTTAGGGACATCTTTAAAACAATAAAGGATGTTGTTACTGGGGCAATCCCAACTAATAAAAAAGATTTTGAAAAGTTACTTACAAACGTTTTAAACGGTGTAGCTGGCGTATCTGGAGAATGTGAATCTTGGACAGAAAGAGTTCCTGATGGTGAGGGCGGTACATATCAAGGTTGGAAAGATTGCGTAAAAATTGGTACCCTTCTTTCTATACCCGGTTTAGATATTCCCATGCCTTCCGGCATAGTTGATATTACTTGGAAAGACCTTGAGGACGCAGTTAAAGAAACTGGTCAAGACATTAAGGATATTATATCAGATCCCGGTGGTTGGTTAGAAGACACGGCAGAAAAAGCAAAAGAAAAAGTTAGAAAAGTTTTATCCAAAATCAAAGGCGGCATAAGTGATAAAGATCTTGAAGACATTATCAGAGATGCTGTTGGTGGAAGTATTGGCGCATGGATCGGTGGATACATACAAAGCAGTATAGAAGAAGAAATTGAAGAGGCGTTTCCGCAACTTTTTATTACAGATCCTAATGAGACAGAAGAGTGTGCTAACGGGGCAGTTAACTATCCAGAATGCACAGAGTGCCCTGAAGGGTTTTTCTTTTCAAAGCAAACAGAACGATGTGAGCCAACTAAGCAAGCACCTGAAGTGCCTGAAGAATGTCCTGAAGGAACGGTTTATTCAGAAGAAACAAAAAAGTGTGAGCCAATAAAACAGGCTTCAGAAGTAATTGAAGGCCCAACAGAAGAGGAATGCCGAAGTCAGGGCAGAAAGCATATTCCGGCAGACGCTAAGAGAGGAACGCCTAGCGAGTGCGGAGAGCCAATTAAGCAAGCTCCAGAAGTAATTGAAGGCCCAACAGAAGAAGAGTGTACTGATCAGAATAGAATCTACATTCCTGCAAACGCTAAACTTGGTACGCCTAGCAGGTGCGGTGATTTTATTAGAGAGGCTCCAATAGTTCCTGAGGGTCCAACAACAAAAGAGTGTGCAAATCAAAACAGAACACACATACCAGAAGATACTAAGCGAGGAACGCCTAGTAAATGTGGTGGTTGTGCATCTGGCTACGAAGTAAACGAAGGTGGCGAGTGTGTAGAAACATTAACGCCTTGTTCTGGTGATCAAATACGTAATGAAGCAACTGGAGAATGCGAAGATCCACCACCAGATTACGTAGAAGACGCTCCCTGCAAAACTCCTAGCGGAGTAGACGGCACGTATGATGCCGACGGTAACTGCGTTGAAGATCCAGAGCCGGAGCCAGAGCCTGAACCAGAGCCTGAACCAGAGCCTGAACCAGAGCCTGAGCCACAACCTCAGCCTGAACCTGAGCCAGAGCCGGGTGATACTGATGGTGATGGTGACGATGATGGTTCTTTTGGTTTTACAAACGGCGAAGTAGTTGAGGGTGGTAATGACTTTGGTATGTGCCCTGACGGATTTACTCCAAGGGCAGATAAACAGGGAAGTAATTGTTTTGCTGCAACAAATCCATGTGAAAGCTCTGACTATGCAGAAGCTAATCCGGTTGAGTGTGCTAGTTTTCTTGCTTCAGATCCTGAACCTGAGCCACAACCTCAGCCTGAACCTGAGCCACAACCTCAGCCTGAACCTGAGCCAGACCCTGATCCTTCGCCAGTAATACCTCCTGAGCGTGCAGAAGGTAGCCCGTGCGAAACTAGTGGGCGAGAAGGAGTTATTCAAAACGGTATCTGTGTTCCTACAGAAGTTTTTGAACCAACACCAACCTGTAACGACCCTAACGCAACTGTTGCAGAAGACGGAAGCTGTGGTCCTTGTAAAGAAGGGTTCACTGTAGATATACAAACTGGTTTGTGTTTAGCCGACTCTGTAGAAGGTTCTTGCCCCAACGGAGCTAAAGATTATCCTTTATGTTCAGAGTGTGAAGACGGTTCTAGGCCAAGCGACCACGAAGGAGATCAGTGTTTAGGCGAAATAATTATAACTCCTGAACCGGAACCCGAACCTCAGCCTGAACCAGAACCAGAACCTGAGGTAGAACCTGAGGTAGAACCTGAGCCAGCAGCAGGTGGCGGTGGTGGTGGTGGCGGAGGCGGACGCTCAGGAATGCTATCAGGCAATGTAGACTGGGCAAGACAACCGTTTACTGCTGTAGAGTACCGTGCCCCAACCAGAGCTATTAACGTGCTTAATAACTTTATTGAAACAGAAGTAACACAATCTTTGGTACAAAACAGTGCCCAAAAGAAAGGAATGTTTGACGTATGACATACTTAAACTTAATGAATGGCGTACTACGTCGGATGCGTGAAGACGAAGTAAGTACGGTTAATGAATCTACGTACTCTAAAATGGTTGGTGACTTTATTAATGACGCTAAAAGAATTGTAGAGGATTCTTGGGACTGGTCAGCACTTAGGACTACTTTAACAATCACTACTACTGCTGACGTTTTTAATTACGTTTTAACAGGCAGCCAGAACAGAATTAAAGCGCTTAACGTAATCAATGATACAGCTAATTTGTTTATGGAATACAAAACAGCTACTTTTTTTGATGAAGCTTACTTAATATCTGATCCACGCAAAAGCGCTCCTACGTGTTATACGTACAACGGTGTTGATAGTAATGGCGATACGCAAATAGACATTTACCCTACTCCAGAAAAAGAGTACACCATTCGCTTTAACTGTGTTAAAAGAACAGGTGATTTGACTGTCGATGACGACAGGCTAACAATACCTAGCATGCCGGTAATACACTTGGCTGTTGCTTTACTAGCCCGTGAACGTGGAGAAACAGGAGGCACGTCTGCTCCTGAGTACTTTAAAGTTGCTGAGAATTATATGTCTGACGCTATTGCTTTAGACGCTCAAAAGCATCCAGAAGAAGTAATCTTTTATACCCCTTGAGGTAAAATATGGCACAAAAACTTAACAGTATAAATTTGGTTGCGCCTGCCTTTAAAGGGATCAATACAGAAGATTCTCCGCTGCAGCAAGACCCGTCGTTTGCTGAAATAGCAGATAACGCTGTAATTGACAAACGTGGCCGTATTGCAACACGTAAAGGCCATGATGTTATTACAACAAACAAAACTGCATTAGGCACGGCAACTCTTAGAGCAATCAAAGAGTTTAAAGACGACGCTGGCAACACTAAAGTTTTTTCTGTAGGTAACAACAAGATTCTTAGCGGTACAACGACGTTGGCTGACGAGACTCCCGGTAGTTACACCATTTCTGCAGACAACTGGAAGATGGTCAACTTTAACGACAAAATATACTTCTTCCAACGTAGCCATGAACCCCTTGTGTACGATAACGCAGGAGGCTCTGTAATCAAGCTCAGTGCTGTTTCTGGGGCTGCTGGAGTTACTAGCGCCATGTACGGTAACGAAGTCCTAGCAGCGTATGGCAGGCTATGGACAGCAGACTTTGGTGCTGACAAGTCTACCGTGTACTGGTCTGATCTTTTGATAGGTCATGACTGGTCCGGCGGCACTAGTGGGTCTATTGACATATCCAAGGTATGGCCTGACGGTTACGACGAGATTGTATCGTTAGCAGCACACAACGGTCTGTTAATTATTTTTGGCAAGCACAGCATTGTTGTTTACGAAGGTGCCGAAACTCCAGCTACAATGGCCTTGTCAGATACTGTAGCAGGTGTTGGTTGCGTCGATCGTGACACTGTACAGCACACAGGTACTGACGTATTGTTCTTGTCACACACCGGTCTTAAGAGCTTCGGTAGAACAATACAAGAAAAGTCAATGCCTATGGCTAACTTGTCAAGCAGTATTACTAAAGACATTATTAGCTTGTTGCAAAACGAAACTAGTTTTTACCGGTCTGTCTACAGTCCTGAAGAAGGTTTTTATTTGCTAACTTTTGTAAATCAAAACGTAACTTATTGTTTTGACGTAAGAGGCACATTAGAAAACGGTTCTTACCGTGTGACTCGTTGGCCCGGCACAGGGTTTACGTCCTATGGTAGACTTGAGAATGGTAAGTTGTACATAGGCACTACGGAAGGTATTAGCGAGTACAGTGGTTACAGCGACAACGGAACTAAGTACCGTTTTAAGTACTACAGTCCGGGTTTGACATTTGGTGACCCTTCGATGTTAAAAAGAGTCAAGAAGATTAGGCCAACTTTGGTAGGCGCTAACAGTGCCACAGTATTTCTTAAGTGGGCCTATGACTTTGACACAGCCTACAGAACTGCAGAATTTACTGTAGGTAACCAGCAACCTGCTTTCTACAACGAGGGCGAATACCCAGCTTATTCGGAGCTTTCGTCTTATGGAATATCGTCAACAGAAGTTGGTGGTGTTGTTATTGTTAATAAATATCTTGGTGAACTTACGTCCGCCCCTACAACAGGGTCTGGCGGAGGTGCGCTACTTAACGGAGACAGTTACTTTAACAAAACAGAATCTGTTTACTACGTTTATATAGCTGGTTCATTTACAAATTTAGAAACACTAACGCCTTCTTCTATATCAGAGTTTACGGGCGGTGAACTAACGTCACGTAGGGCAGTCAACGCTACCGGCGGTGGCGGAGTTATCAACATAGGTTTGGAGGCAGATATTAATGGTTTTGCTTTGTCTCTTCAAGAAATTAACGTATTAGTTTTAAAAGGTAAAGTACTATGAGCAACTATAGTAAAACTACTGACTTTGCCGCTAAGGACAGTCTACCTTCTGGAGACAGCGGTAAAATCATTCGTGGCTCTGAATTTGAAAAGGAGTTTGATGCAATTTCTAACGCTATCGCTACTAAGGCAGACATAGCATCACCAACATTTACAGGGACAGTAACAATTCCTGCGCTGACGTTTACAGGTACACTGTCGACAGGAACTATTGACGGGGGTACTTACTAATGGACGATTTTTTAGCAGCTTTGGGATTAGCTGGTGGAGGCGGGCTTCTTTATGAAGCTTATGAAGACCTTGGAGACATAGGGCGAGAAGGTTTTCAACGCTTTGGAGAAGGGTACACTGACCCCGAAACTGGGGAGTTTACTTCGGGGCTTGCTGACAGGCTGGCAGGAATGCTGGAGTTTCAGCCTTACACTGTTACTACAGCTACTGGTGGACAGTTTGGCATGACTACAGACCCTACTACAGGCCAAACGACTTACCAACTAGACATGTCTCCTGACGAACAGGCTCTTCAACAAGAGCTTCTTAAGCAAGCTACAAGCTTTTACGGACAGGCAGCGACACCTTCTGAAGAACTTGAGCAGGACGTTTTGGGCCGTATGCGTGAACTTAGGGCACCTGCCGAAGAACAGGCCAGAGCAGAACTAGAGCAACGTTTAGCTGCTCAGGGACGTTTAGGCACACGTACGGCAATGTTTGGCGGAACTCCTGAGCAGTTAGCAATAGCTAAGGCAGAGCAACAAAGAGAGTCTGAAGACATTTTACGTGCCATGGAGTTTGCAAGGGCTGACCAAGACAGACAAGCGAAACTTGGTGCAGGAATGCTAGAGGCATCTTACTTGCCACAAGGTCAGTTACTGGCTGCGTTACAGCCCGGAATGACAACAGCAGAACGTCAACGACAAGCGTTGTCTGAACAAGCACAGACTTACGGTGAAACCTATGCTTCAGCAATTAATGCACTACTTTCAGCTGGTATGGGCCAAGCAGGTCTTGCTGGACAGTTAGGTTCAGGCCTTATCAGCACTGCTGGTAGAGGCTTATTTAGTTAATAGGAAGGAATAAATCATGGCACGTATATCATCAAATGTACTTCAAGGGTTGTCTTCGCCTTCCTTTTCACAGGGCATGTTTACTGCAGGGGCAGCCCTTGGCGGTATCCCCGGTCAAATGAAGAAGAAAAAGGAAGACGACCAGTTTAACAAACTAATGTCTCAAGCACAACAAGCACAACAAGCCAACAACGAAGCTGAATTGTTTAGTATTGCTCAAAAGTTAAGAGCAATGGGCCGTAATACAGCAGCAAACACTGTTGCAGCGACAGCCACTAAGCTTAGGGAAACTAACCGTCAAAAGGGCCTTGCTAGTGCTATTTCGTCTGCTGAACAACTTGCTAGACAAGGGGCCGATGTACAGCCACTGTTGCAGGACATTGTTGGTCTAGGCGGTACACCGGAGCAGTTAAGAGGTATTCGGTCTATTGTTGATACAGGAGCAATGAATGAAAAAGAAGGGCTACTCCAACAAACATTAGCTAGTCCTGAGTTTGACTTCGAAAGGGCCACAGACGTAAGAGACTACTATAAAGGCGCTAGTCAAATGGGCGTAACACCAAAGAGAGCGCAACAAATTTTTGAGGACTTTAGAGCGAAAGGGGAAGTTACTTTTGTAAATGCAGGAGAGTTTGTTGATAGTTTAGGAAACCCATATAATGCACAAATAGAAAGGGATAAAAGCGGAAGGGAAATCGGGGTACGGTATGCTCCTATAGGAAACGCTCCTCCATATTCTGAAGTAACTCCGGACGGAAAACCAAACCCTCTAACACGAACAGGAGACTATGGTTTAACGTCCAGAGGAAGAGTAGAAATGGAGGTTGAAGAAGCTCGACAACGAACACTAGAAACGGAGTTTGCTAAAGTTCAGGAAAAAGCAACGGTACAGCTACCTGAGTTACAACTGACAAAAACAAACCTTGAAGAGGCCATTGCAATATTGGATACAAAAGAAGTAAGAACAGGCGGTGTTCCAAGAGCAGTCTCTAGGTCTTTATTACAATTTATGGGTCTTGATGCTATTCCGCAAACCGAAGGGGAATTCGAAGCTTTACTTTCTGAAGCTGTTATGGCAAGACTTCAAGGTTTTGAAGGCGCTATTTCAGACGGAGAAAGAATGTACGCCGTTAATAATATTACTAATTGGATGGACGGAAACAGGAAAAACAAAGGAAGACTGGCAAAACTTTTAAACAGGGCTAACATGGAGTTAAACAAAAGCATTCGCATAGGCGAAGCCGAAGATTTTAACGACTACCGACGTTCTTCCGGTATTTATAGAGAAAGTGATTTTATTGCTTTGCCTCCAGAGTTCAGACGGGAAGCTGTGGACTTAGTAAGAAGTAAAAAATACACATATAATGAAGTTTTAGATTTGTTTGCTAAGCATAAGGCTGGACAATAATGACTTTACAAGAGATACTACAGCAGCAAGAACAAAAGGAAGGTATAAGCGGTACTTCTACAGAAACATTAGAAGATATTTTAAGGAGGCACGGCCCAGCACCAAAAACACCTTCTCCAGTAGTTCCAGAACCAACTACAGCAACACCTGCCGCTGAAGAGCCTAGCTTTTTACAACAGAACCTAGACATTCCTTACGCATTAGGCGGTGCAGCAACTTTGGGAACTCTTGGCGGTATGGTTGCAGGGCCTCCCGGTGCTTTTGCTGGCTCAGTTCTAGGAGGAGCTTTAGGGTCTGGCGTTGGGGCCGGACAGTCGGAGTTCCTTTACGGAAGCGGAGATCCTGTAGAAGCTTACAAGGAAGGGGTTGAGGCTGCTTTGTGGTCCGCTGGTATTGACTTAGCTACTTTTGGTATAGGCTCTAAGTTGAAAAACGCTTGGTACGCCGCAAAGATGAAGAGCGGTAAGTCTGTTGAAGAAGCCACTTTAGAGGCTATCGACACACTGTACGCTCCGGGATCTCCAGAGTCCTTAAGATTAACTCAGCAGATCCTTAACCGCAAGGGCGCTACTCTCCTTCCTTCACAGATTTTAGAAGGAGGCTTAGACGGTTTTAGAGAAAGAATTGCTTCAGTGGGTCTTGTGTCACGAGAGCGTATGGACGACAACATAAGGGCTGTTAATGAAGGTCTTGTTGAAGAGTTAAACGCCCTAATCAACAAAAACGCTTCAGGAATGGACCTTGACGTGTCTAGCATTGGTTCTGTTTTTGACACTATCTTAGCTGAAGGAAAAACCGCATTAAGTACGCAGTACAGGACAGGCCTTAAAGAAGTTGAAATGGGCCTTAAAATTTCTAAAATTGCAACTCTTGATTCCCGTTATTTGACTACACCCCTCAGTAAATGGATAAAAGAAAACTCAGGGGTCATTGCTGACAAACAATCTCCGGCTGCTTTAAAATTCTTAGAGGAGCGTATAGCTAGAATTCAAAGCGCACCAAACGGTAGAGTTCCTGTAGAGGAGCTAATTGACTTTGACAGAGAGTTCAATGCTCTGGCTTCTGAGATGTTTGGTAAGGGTGTAAACGACAGGGCTATGCAGTCTCTTACTGAGGCTGGTAATTTAGTTAGAGACACTATTGCTAATGCTCTTCAGACAGTAGACCCTAAAGCTGCGGCAAAGTACGCAGATATGAAAGTTGCTTATAAAGAAGGCTTAGAAACCTTGTTCCCTACAATTACAACCCGTTTTGTTACAGAAGCAGGTAAAGGTTCCTATAAAAACTTAGGAGGTATAGCCACAAACGCAACCAATGTAGACGTTGTACGTGCCATGAGGAAGAGTCTTGCTAAATCTATAGCTTTAGCTAAAAAAGAAGGAACTAAACTTTCTTTTGAATCTTTTGACGAAGTTGATAAACTTATGAAAGAAGGGTTTTTAGCAAGCAAGTTAAGCAAAATTAGGGGAACAGAAAAAGCAAACGTCTATAGCCTAAAAAACTTGGCAGTTGGTTTACAAAACCCTACTCAAGAAAAGATATACAAAGAAGTCTTAGGTGACGACTTTCCTGCTTTTAAACAGCTAATGAACGCCGTGCTTGAAACAGCAGAAAGCGCCTCTGGAGAAACAGGTACTCTAGTTCTTCGTGGTTTGGAAACTAAGGGTGGTAGAGGTTTAGTGCAGTTATTGAGCGGAGCAGTAGCTGGCGGTGGCGCAGGTGCTGTTGCTGGTGCTGGTACTGGTGCTGCTGCAGGTGCTCTTGGTGTCGGCGCTTTGGCTTTGTACGTCCCCAACATCTTTTCAAAGATAGTAACCAACCCTCAGTACGTAAACAGGTTGATTGCTATTAAGAAAGGAGGTAAGGAAAAAGCAGGGGCCGCTGCTGATGTAGCCCTTAACATCCTTGTGTCTGAAGTGATTGACGAGATGTCTGAACAAGGTAGGGCTGAAGCAACAAAACAACTAGAACAAATGTTGTTGGAGCAGACTAACCCTGCAGAGGCCGCTAGAAGAAGAGAGGCAGCAGAGGCAGCAATACCTCCGCCAAGTACTCCTTTTACACAACAAGAGTTAATTACTCGTAGCGGCTTAATCAATCCTCAAAGAGCCAAGATGAAGTTACAGCAAAGCTTACAGGAAAGGGGAATGTTAACAGCGCCTTAGAGACGCTCTAGCACCCACTTCAGGCCCATGATCTCTCCCCGTATCTCGTTATTTCGGGCTGCGGGGATAGACTTCTGTAGTTTGTTCTCAAGTACTCTTATGCGTATCTCAATATCACGTTTAATGTTCATAAACACACCTTGAAAGAACGGGGGCACTAAGGCCCCCTTTTGTTTACAACTCGCAGTTGTTGCCTGTACAAGCCAACTGTTGTGACCCTTCAGTCATGTCAGAGTTCTCAGAGATGTTCCAGTCGATGGTCTCAGGAAACTCCTCCTTCAACTTCTCAAACGTCTCCAGATCAATAGGTTCATAAGGAGCCTGTTGGTACGTATGCTCTGAGTAGGGTAGGAAGCTTACGCCACTGATCTTGTCGAACTTGTTGTACAACCACTGACCCACCTCAAGGAACTCATCGTCACGATAGTAACACGTCATTGACGGCTTATGTTCACACCAGAAGTCCTGATAGATCTCCCAAAGCTCAAGTTGCTCCATAGCACCCATCTCAGAGGCCACCACAGCCCCCTCAGGCGACTTTATGGGGAAGGAGAATACCTTGGTAGTGGGTGACATTACGTCGTCCTCTACGGGCACTCCTGCTGCCTCTAGGACTTGACAGAGGGGGTCTCTTGCATCTGCTCTAACTCGTCTAATGTATTGATCTGCATATCTAGGGTGGATGCCAGAAGCAGAATCAACCAACTGACTAACAGTACCGGAAGGTTTAACAGCAGTAATGGCAGTGCTAAGATTAATACCAAGCTTGCTAGACCATTCCGCATTAGTACTAATCGCTTCCTCTTTGAGAACAATGAGCCACTCTTTAAGTTTTTCACGGTCTTCCCTCCCTGACAACACAGCGTGATCCATGATGCCTGTTAGTGATACACCTAGTAGTGCTTCTTCTTCTGTATTCTTCTGCCACACCTTACGTAAGTAGCGGAAGTCGGTTAGCGTAGCCTGAAGAGACCCAAGGATAGCTGCAACACGAACTTTTCGTTTAAGGTCTGACAACGTATCTCCTGCCCTGACAACAACTTCCGATAGATTGCAGAACTGGTAGGGCCTGAGGATGATCTCTGAGCATGGATTAGTTCCAAAATCATAGGTAGCATCTCGTCGCTCGTTCTTTGCAGCTTGCTTTTGACTTGCGACTCTAGAGAACATTCCTCGTTCTCCGGAGCGGGACTCGTATAAACTTTTCCACTCATTTAAAAACGCCTCAAAGTCTGGCTTTTCTGTATAACATGCGCTGTTGTTCGCTAGTCCCCGTTGAGGATTATCTTGCCACCACTGGCCTGACTTGCATCGTCGGAGTCTATCGTCAGTGAGGTTAGACAGACTGATGAGAGCGGACCTGCGTACACCGCCGACGACGACGATCTGTGCAATCTTACAGCAGAGATCATGACATTCGATGGAACTAAGTTTACGTCCAGCAGCTTCCCGAAAGACGCTGACTGTGAAGTTGAACAAATCGACAAGAGGTTCTGGACCAGATGCTCTACCTCCGAAGGTCTTAAGGGTTGCCCCTGCAAGTCGTACTCCAGACACGTCCCATTTCGGAAGTTGGCCTGAATACAACAAGCTAACAAGTTCCCGGTAAGCTTTAGCCCATCCAATTTTGCTGTCGGCGACATGTATAACTGTATCGGTATCATGGAATTCCTCTGCTACTTCTGGTAATTTTGTTACGTACTGACGCTCTACACTAAAGCCTACTCCAGTGCCACACATAAGGACGTACATCATCTCGTCAAATGCTTTAGGGTGGTCGATAGGCATGTAGGAGCAGTTAAACCCAGCTACATTGTCACGGTCCAGTGCTTCTCCAGCAGTCATGAGTGCTCGCATGGAGGGCATAACGCCCATGTCATGGATGTCTGCAAAGATTCCGTTAGCCTGCTCAAGTGTTAGCTTGCCCTTCTCAATCCAGAAGTTTAGGTAGCGGTCAATTGTTTCTTCCCAAGTCTCCCGTCGCTGTTCCTCTGGTAGGTAACGAGCGTATCGTGACTTGTGTATGTACTGTTGATATGCGTCCATTAATTTAGTTCCTTGATTAGTCGTTCGATGTACCAGCGGCATTTACGTAAGTCCTCCACTGGTTTACCTTTGTAGTCGTAGCGCCAGAGGTACTTCAGTGCGTTACCCTTGAGATAACCATTGAACTCATGTTCAGGCATGGACGCTTTGATTGCTTCGATAGCTTCGATTGATCCTTTGTTGTAGTGGTCAGGTTGGTCCACAGGGTCTACCTTCTTCGGTTTCCTTACGGACAGGTTGTTTAGTGCAGTAATTGTGTCCCACTCTGCAGGAGTCGCATCATCAATACTCATTTTCTTCCTCCTCTAGCTCTTGTTCAAACACATCTAGTCTGTTGATTAGCTTGTCCTCAAACCTGTCCAGCATCTCTTCTGAGGTTATCTGTAGGGCCTCCAGCAGGTCGTCCGGGTCAAAGGTTTTCAAGAGGCGTTCCTTAACTTCCTCTAGTGTTAGTGACATAGTTAATCAACTCCTGTAATGTCTCTATATTATACCATAGTATTCCTTCTTTGTCACACCATTGTGCCATTGTCATTTTGGCACCTTTTCGTATCTTTTTGTTGGGCGACATCAGAACAAACACTAGCTCTTGTCCTTCGGGGAGACTGTCTCTGACACTGGTGTACTTCTTCGTGTCTCCGTCCCGAAAATATCCTTTGCATTCAACAAGAGTACCGGAAGCATTATGTACGAAATCAGGACGGTAAGACCTACTAATAACGTAAGGGACCGTGAATGGTTCATAATCAAAATCCTTCAGTATCTTGCTGACATCTTCTTCGAACGTGCTTCTAAATGTTGATTTCTTGGACCTTCGGCTCATTGACCACCTCCGTTAAAAACCTTGGACCTGTTGAATAAGAGAAGGCACGTAGGCCGGGCCAACAGGCTTTCTTGTACGCACAGTACGAGCAACCGATGTCCAACTTCATGTTACCACTCTTGCCGTCTGGCTTTGGCTCGTAGCACTGCTTTGGCGGCTCTTGCTTCTCCACCATTAACTGTACGTGCTCAATGCGGTCTGTGATGTCAAACCCTATCTTCTCGTACACAGGGGCTTGAGTGTCCTCCTGATCGTACATGAGGTACGTTAGGTGTCCGTTTTGTTTGTCCATCGCAAGCCAGCCAAAAGTTGTCTGACCTTCTGCCTCTGCATATCCTTTAATTTGAGCGACGTATCCAAATGGATCATCGTAAGCCAGCGTACCGTCTTTGAATTTCTTAAACCCGTAGCTCGAAACACTCTTAACGTCTGTGACAACACCGTCAATTTTGCAATCCATAGAACCCGTAATGCCCTTGATTTCACACTGCTTCTGTTCGGCGGTAACCTCATGTCCTGATGCCCTCGTTAGGAATAGTAATAGTTCTTCAATCAAATGGCCGTAAAGGAACTTAACAAGCGTATGTCCTTGCATCTCCTCTGACTTCTGAACATTGTTGTAGTGATTCCATAAGAAGCGGTCTCCCTTGCCTATGTTAGACATACGTAGCTTACGTCCGTCCCAAGCACGTCTCTGTCCAAACTCCTTACGCATAAGGTCTTTCACGTTTTCACCGAATAGGTCTATGCACTCTTCGATGTCAACGTCTTTGTCTACTCTCTTGGTCTTAACAAGTTTGTAGATGTCGTCCACTAATGTGTATACATTCTTCATACTAATTCCAGTCCTAATTGCTTGTCTTCTGCATCTCTATGGTTAACCCACCTAAGTTTACGTGTTTCTGCGTCAAAAAGCAAGTAAATAACACCTAACTTTTTTTGCTGGTCACTTCTATATGAACGTACGGTCCAGAGATCGTTTCTAGGATCGTACTGAGAAGTCTTTACGTCAATTAGAACTGTTTCTCCATCTTTTGTAGCAATCATGTCAATAGGCCCTGAGCAGCCTGCGTTTAGAAACACTTCGTACCCGTTGTCCCAAAGCCAAGTAACTGCATAGAACTCCGCAAAGTCTCCTTTTCTGCTCTTACTCATTTCCATTAATGTGTCTCCGCCCATGTTGTTCCGACTTTGTATTCTCCATCAAGGGGGCATCTAAGGTTATACTCCACGCCTGCCGCCTTGAGGCACTCCACTGCGAGCCAGCCAAACTTCTCTGCTTGGTCTGCAGCCACCTCCGATTGTACTTCGTCATGAATGTTACCTATGAATTTATAGTCAATGTTCCACTGCTGTGCGTAGTCGTCCAAGATCACCAGTGCTTTTTTCATTACGATTGCACCTGCTGCTTGGAGCAGAGTATTCAATGCAGCATGTTCAGATCTAAC
>Ga0181396_1000170_pt1 | contig 15058 bp, 11 predicted proteins | sample 19SPOviralmetaG_FD_130125 | JGI IMG/M metagenome (GOLD analysis project Ga0181396, IMG submission 130125) | Marine viral communities from the oligotrophic San Pedro Time Series (SPOT) site, San Pedro Channel, CA, USA - 19 SPOT_SRF_2011-01-11 | ecosystem: Environmental > Aquatic > Marine > Strait...
AAGGACCTGTGCTTTTCTGATGTACAGTACACGGAGCATGCCACCGAAAGGTAAAGAAAGAGCGGTAATATTACAAGAGGTAACACTTAGTAACGGAGACAAAGTAAAGATAGATTTAAAAGCGGCGTCTCAAATGAGTTCCACTAACAAAACTGATATAGATAGTGGGTTGTATCTCAATGTTCTGGGGTTTAAAGCAGGTGGTAACCAGACAGAGCAAATGATAGCTTACAAGAGAAAGGCATTGGAGATTAAAAGGTGGGTCAACGCTGGCAAGGAGATGGAATTGACGGACGAAAGACTAAAAAGCATGGCAGATAAAACTAGAGATGGTGGAAGTGTCTGGAGTTTTGGTAGAGCTCAGGCGACAGCGGAAGAAAAGGCTGGGAAAGCAGAAAAACAACAAAGAATCGGAGCTAAAAGGGGTCAATTGATAGCTTTAAACCCGTTTGGCTACAACACTGAGTACGACTTAAAGGAAGCAAGGAAGGAAGCACAGGTTCTCAAACAAAGAGCAGAAAAGGGTGACTTAGATTACACCTTCAAATGCCTTTCATTTGAAGTGTGGGCAAACATGACTTGTTACGACGAGGAAGAGGCTGACGGTGGCCCTATGTTCCAGCAGATGATGCACTTCCTGCTAGTGGACGGTCGGAATGCATTCTGGGCACCTGACGCAGCTAAAAAGCAAGAGTACAAAACCAGCTACTATGAAGAAGCCAAGAGATCTGAACACCATTTCGAGGTTCCAGCACCGCTCAAAGATGCAACTTTCTACGATGACCGCAGTAGTGAATACGCTTACGTCTCAAAAGAGGCAAGAGTGTGGAAGCCAAATAGTAAAGGTGGTCGCATGGGGTTCAATGGAAGGCACACTGGGGATAAAGAAGATACAGCTCAAAATGGGTTCACAAGCCTGCAAGGTAATGCTTTTGATAGAGAGGCTCCTGTATCAGTCAGGCCAGGATCAAAGGCAGACTGGCTTAAAAAGTTGTCTGTTTCGTCGCCAGCACTCGGAGCAACAGGGCAAATGGGTCTGTCTGACAGCCAAATGTTTACTAGAGGATATAAACTAGTTAACAACATAAAAATAGAAGAGACTAAGGGTTACCTAGCTATGGGAAACCAGCTAGCAATGCTGATTGGCTTATACTTCTACAACGGCTGTGGAGCTAAGCATTTCAACTGGGTAGTCGAGCAAAAAACAATGGGCCAAACGTTTACTGTTAGAATGCGACTCCCTAACCCAACATACAAACGAGATGGCAATTTACTCTATCCTCAGGAAGAGCTGAACAAAGCAGTCATAGAACAGGCTAAAGCTGACAAGGTTAGATTCACTTCGAAATTGGTCGGAGGTGGTTTGGCAAAGGTTCATGGTATGCACAGGAACAGGAATCTACCCGAGACGTTTGTAGATCACTTTGCTTTCAGACGATCAGATGGTACCGAAGATGAAGAAAAGAACTTAATCACGAATGTAGCACCCTTCTTTGGTGATAAAACTGGTTCTAAATATCAATACTTCTCAGATAAAATGCCAACGGACAGAGCAGCTTGTGAAAAGTTACACTCTATTTTTAAGGCTGTAATGCACAAACCAGAACCAGGAAACGGGTTCGTGTTTGGGTTTCGAAGTTGTAAGGCTCTGTGGTTATACCCACACTACACGCGTGAAGAAGACACAATCAAAGTAGTGACCAATCACAAGAAACTTAGCGATCCATTCCAACCTACTCCTACATGGAAGTCTATGTACGCGGACGGTAAATTTCTCGACTTGGAGATTAGTCACCTTCAATTTTGGCAGCTATTCGATGACACAGAGTTTAATTTTAAAATGCTGAGGAAGGGGAAACTCACCACTGAACAGGCAAAACAGTTACACATGTATGCATTGGGTATTCAAAGAGGGACGCCTTCAGTTGACCCATCACAAATCAGCGTGACTGTGTCTCAGGTTCCAGACCCACCACAAGTGGTAGAAGACAGCAGTGAGCCTACAGACGTAGCAAGAGAGATCTTAGAGGATCCAGAGACCATTGGGGACGACGGAGGTGTTACAGATGAGGCGGGCGTTCTTAGGACAGACCAGGCAACCATCAGCTTTGGGGATATGGAGATGGCTGTAGAGGAAACTGCAAGCGCATATGCAGCCTCTGGTATGGCAAAGGATAGTCAAAGCCTTGGTGCAGAGAGTACAGGGAAGACTTTAAAAGATTTAGAGAAGGAAATGGATGATAAGTTTAAAAGTGCATTGGAACCTGGTGCAAAAATAAAACCAGGCAAAGAGCTGAACGAGCACTTCACAAGCCCAGATGCTCAACCATGGCCACACGAGGACTTGTACGATGCGTCTGGGACAAAGTTCATAACAGAGGAGATAGGCGATGCTGAAATAGAAGAGTACAAGGCGGCTTACGGAGTTAGTCAAAACCTGTACTTACGGTCAGAGAAAGCTAAAAAAATTACAAATGTGGAGGTCCAGTTTGGCTTGCGTCTAAAAAACAATGATGATGTGCCATTCCTGAAGCTAAAGATAACGGATCCTCACCCTAAATGCAGAAGGAATCTAATACGCATCCTATGCATCTACTTCCACGAATCTGCTATAGGTCCAAACGAAGCGAGCATAAGCAAAGAGGACGTCAAGAGTGGGTTTTTAAAAGGAATATGGGGGAAGAAAACGCAAGGGACACAGACATACAATAAACCAGTATACAAAAAGCAAACAGGGTATTCAAGACAACTCTGGCCTCCTGTGTTTAAGGAACCACCACCCGAGAAATGGAAAGAATGCTTCTGTTTCGATTTGTGCCAAGGGAACGACAAGCAACTCCTTAAGCGCTTAGAGGAAAGGTGTGTTGGAGAAGCAGTTTTTGGGACGCCTTTTGCCAAGTTAAAAAGCGATATGACTGTGGAGCAGTGGGTGACATCCCCGTGGCACTATTCTTACCTTCCATACCAACCACAAAGGTCTATCTTCAGGGACGGGGAAACGTACTCTGAAGGCTGTAGAAGGTGCTCTCGACCGTTCTACGAATTTGAATACCTATACCAGCCTTACAGACACACACGCAGAGAGGCGTTCGGGTGGGTTAACACGTTTTGGGACGAGGGTGACAGGACAGGGAAAGCGCCACAACCGTTTCATACTGAACATTTCTGGGACCTTACCAAACCAACGTTACCATCCAATGTTACAAAGGCAACAGACAGTAGCAATGAACTTCTACCTGAGAAGGAGGACGACTCGGGATGGGGGCTGATGAAATGGAACACGTTTGAATTCCTGATGCCGCCTGGAGAGAAGTCGACACGCGAAAAGAAGTTATCATGGTTTAAAGGTCTGCAAGGGAGAACTCTTACCTTCCGGCAAACGATCAACCACGTTTGGGATCCGAAAACTGAGTATGAAGACATAAATCAAGGCAGGTTGAGTAGCGATAGGGCAAAGGTGAAATACGGTCAACATGATTACAAACTACAGAGGTCTTCAAAGTACGGCAACTGTTGTGTGGACTGTGCTCACACACTGGAGTTTGCACCCGGTTTGTACCACCGTAACTACAGAGTTGTCAAGCCTCTGTCTGTGGTGAGAGGAAACAAAGACAAAGTGAGAACTGAGATGGATTGGTGGCCTAACCTAGTTGCTGCAGCAGACGTTGACGGCGCTCTGTTTGACGTGTCATGGCTACACACATCTAAGGACAACGTTACAAAGCTGATGACTAAGGACACAGACAACGAGCAGTACATGAAAAGATGGGATGCGGGGATGGGAATGATAAGCGATTACCTCCAAAAGACTCAAAACCTGGTTCCTTCAAACAGAAGCAAACACCTCACTCCACCAGAGATTAACGTCCAGAGCGCAATTTCATGCAAGAATCAGACCAAGAAGGAACAGGAGAACATCATTAAAGCTATAAAAGATCTTAAATCTCTAGTCACTCTTTTCGACTCCAAGCAGACAGACAGGCCAGCTATTGCTCGCCCCCCAGCACCAGACTGCTCGCAGATGGACTTCACTAATCCAGCTTTGAAGGATATGATTCTAGAGTTAGAGAGGAAGTACATGCACAAGGGTGTGTTGCGCCACGACCCAAGAGACCATGTAACTGTTTTCGACTCCAACATGCAGAGGATTGAATACAGGAACGTTCAGCGCGTTCGTAGCGACGGCGTTTCATTTGCAAACTGCTTGGAGGTCAGAACATGGAAACCTACTCTTGCTGTAGATCAAAACAGCCCAGGAGTACTGAAAGACGGTAAGTATACCTGGCCTAAAGCTGAGGATTACCAAACTGTGATCTACTACTGCAATCGTAGGAAACTAAATGGTGAAGTTGAAACAGGTGGAAGTCAATACAAAACTAACGGCGTTCTAAAGAACAGAGAAAAGAAATCCCAATGGGGTGGTGATCCATTTGTGTGCGAGTACAGTCCCAAACACAAGGAGTGGCAAACCAAAGAAGTGCTATCTGCCCAGGCTGGTCAAAAGCACTACGAAAATAATATTTTAGCTGGAACCAAACAGGTGCGTGCACTGCGACAGTCTAATCTGTTCATTACTTACTCCTTACACAGACCTGTTAGTAGTGAAATGGAGGCTAGGTTAATTATGGAACGGATGGCAAACGCTGCTTACTTCATATTCGGAGACGACAGGATACTATCTCAGCTTCTTGTGTTTGGTCAGAAGCTAGCTGGTTTTACAGAGGACGACAAACAAGTGGCCTTAAGAAAACCAACTCAAAAAGGGAAAGCAACTAAGACTTACGCTGATATGCTATCAAAGTTAAAACAAGACACGATCAGTTCTGCTGAATACGTGGTTATAAACGCTCCACGCAAGAAGGAAGCTTTGTCTACATTCTACGCCGAGCAGGGAGATAAGTCTGAAAAGTCATCTAGCTACGTGCACGACACCTATGAGACGCACATAGAGAAAGTGTCAGTCGACGGAGGAATAGAGATAGGTCCAATGATGAAACACCCACACTTCCACGTGCTATTGAATATCAACCACTGGTCGTACGTTCAAATAGACTACTTCAAAATGAATCACTACCTGGAGCTTTTATTCAGAGGTCAAGACCCATATGAATGGTTCGATGACGGCGGCGAGACAGTGAGAAAGCAGTTCATGCTCCTGGATGCGAGTGGGTTCCTATTTTACACTGACAACGAGAACCCATATGTCGACGTCCGCTTGTACCCACAGGACAACTTCATGGATATAATAGCTGCGTACGTGAGGAAAGGGTCAAAAGATGTGTTCAGTGCTGTGTCAGCTAGAACAGGGCCTGTTGGGAGGAAGCAGACAGAAGCAAAAAGAAAGCAATCTAGGGACCCGGATGAGTACGACTTGCCAGAGAGCTAGTTTTTCTTGTGTAAATAAAAATGAAGAGACAACGCACAAGAATAACACTGTTGACTCCCCGCATAGCAGGTGGTGACCAACCAGTTGTAGTGCGGGAGAATTTCCGCCCTATTTGGGGAGACCAACCAGGTTTAACACTCGACCCATCATCAGAACGGTTTCAATCTGATTTTACTCACTTGTACACTAACCCACATACTCCTGAAGAGGCACATGCAAATATGAGACAAGCTCTTTACATAAGTTTCAGGAGGGAGTGGTTGAGGCTGGTTACTAGAGTGCAGTCAAGAATCAGAGGGTTCCTTACTAGATCGTTACACGCTCGAGCGAGGAGGCGAATCAACGCGTGAATCATACCCCACAAGTGAGCAGAGGTGGCCAGAAGAAGAGGAAGTAATTCTGACACTGGAGTATCCATGGCACCTCCAGCTAGCGACGATTCTAGACTTGTGAGTCACACAGACTACGAGCCCACTATTAACACATTCATAGAACCACCAGGCGACCCAGTAGCAGCCCCCCCCGCACCTTCATTCATGAGTCCACCTCCTCCACCCCCCACTGCGAAGTGCTGCCCAATGCCTCGCAAGGCACCCGAATCGCCACTACCCCCACCCACAGCAATAGACCCTGTTACGGCACTGGGAGCAAGTCTGGGAGTTGGTATAATTATTGGCGCACTTATAGTCTTCGCATTTTCCAAGCCATCCTTACCGCAGTGCTTAGATGACTAAAACAACATTCTTCGTGTCCGTGCTAGCGTCGGACGGTGACGAGGAGAGTTATGCATACAATGCACCTGAAATGGCAGACATGTTCAGAGGCATATTCACCAACGTCACTAAGATCGCAGCGTTAACGAGACGTGCAGCTCTCAATGGGTGTCACACAGAAGTGGACGTGTCTCAAACAGAGCAAGGGTTGCTCGGGAGGGCTGTGGTCGACTTTGAGTCAGAGGGAAGAGTGACAATGGATAAGACAAAGCTCAGTCAACTCGTGAAGGCTGCGTCGCCTTGGAAGCAGTTAAAGATAGAGAAGCGACTCGTCCCTGAAGACTCAGAGCAGACCAGTCATGCGGTGGGATCCCAGTAGACAGTCGTTGCAGATCTGAGAGGACGGGTTGCACGGTTGGTTGCATAGGTACGTCTTGTCGTCATCGTGCATGACCTCCTGGCAGCAGTAGCCCTGGCCCTTCCAATTAGTGTTGTCCTCCTCCTCGAAGTCGTCGTCATCGTTAATAAAAGCTAAATCTTCTTGCTTAGGTTCCTGTGTGCGCAAAGGGTTGGATTTTTTGGCCCCTACTCTGGTTCTAGGGGCCCAGTGGTGGGGAGACTCACCTCTTCTCCTTCATCTTCTTCTTCTCCGTCATCGCTTGCGTCGGCGTACATGGATATGAAGCGGCTGCGGTTCACGCTTGCGCGTCGCCGCTTGAGGGGTCTCTCCTCTGACGATGGCCCGTCGGGGCTTTCAGCAAAGAGACTGCGAGGAGTCCCTTTCTGCCCGTTGGATCGGTCCTTAAGAGGAGTCGAACCCGGTGACTCTGGGCTGAGTGACGGGCCACCTGCTTCACTGGACTGCGCGTCGTCGCCGAGGTCAGGCCGAGCAAATACTGCCTTCTTACCTTCCCCGAATCCGTCAGCGCCAAAGTAAATCTTAGTCCATGGTGGCATGTGAGGGTCGACGGGTGGCTCATCGCTCTCGTACATCTCTGTCATCCGGAAAGGGATCTTGTTGAACCCGGGAGGGAAGCACATCAGCGCTTCGTGAGAAGGATGAGTGTACGGCGCCTGTGCAAAGTAGGCGTGGATGTTCTCCAAACTGTAGAGATCAACGATGTTGCCGAACCCAGCTGCCTGGTTCTCATGCTCGATGTCAGTGTAGATTTCGAGGTCTGGTGCTGTCTGCGTATTCGCTCCCATGTGGAGAAGGTTGTAGTAGCAGTACGGCGCAAAGTTGCATTGCTCGAGAACACGGAACCCGAACCAAGATCCGTCCGTCACGTGCTCGTAGAAGTTGTAGCTGTGACCAGGCATAGTGGACTTGATGATCACGGTCTTGTAGTCCAGGGTGGACTGGATGCCTTGGTCCACGGACTGCACAATCTGGTTGAACTCGTACGCCTTGAAGAAGATGCAGGGGACTGGCTCTCGGTTCAAGTGGTCCTCCAACAGTGCTCCTTCCTCCATCGGAACGAGCACCTCCGCGTTCGTCACTGGGTCAACGATCTTGTCAGCGATGGGCCAGGAGTTGCGGTAGCAGTCGTAAAAGCGAGCTTTCCCCTGCCCTGCCCACGAGCATTGCTTGACTGCCTTTGTAACTGCCGCGGCGCTGAAGGTCTTGCCGAGCACGTTCTTGATGACATTCAGAATGGAGTGCAACTCGATTGCTATCCACTTTGGAGACGAGTCAGAGTTGAAGACAGCAGCGTGCGGAGAGCATGTCGTGCGATAGTTGTGCCTGTGCAAAGTTTCTGATTGTCAGCTTGAGATGACTTATGATTTTATGGAAATGGGAGCAGCTTTGGCAATGGGATCAGTGAGTGCAATGACTGCAAATGCACTTCCAGTTGTTCGCAACTTGCCGTACTCGGATATTGCAGCGGCCTTCGCTGGTGGCTCTATTGGTGGAGCTATCTACAAGGTTGGTGCTAAACAGGTGTTGGCTAAGCCGTCTGCGTTCATCGACTACGGGATGGACGCTTTTCTAGGGGTTGGTGGGTATCTCATCGTCACGCCTATGGTGATGCAATTGTAAGCATCTCACCAGAAGATGCACTCGTGTTGACGACCGAGTGGGTTGGGTCGCACCCTCTGCACTTGGTTGATCGCCAGCACGACCTTGTCGAGTAGGTTGGTGTGCCTCGTCAGCTCGTACGAGTCGCGAGTCGCAGTCTTCACTGTCCACTCGAAGATGTCGTCTAGCTCTTTCTTGCCTCCCTGAGCCAATTGAAGGCACCAAAGGACGTGTCAAGAGCAAGCCACCGCCAATCATCAGTTGCAGCATACAAAGCAAAAAGTAGACCATGCAATGGTCTCTCATCTGCCCACCAAACAGGACCACCAAACATGCCAACGCTGTTGTCAACAGAACCAGACAACCATTGGTACGCAGCAACAGCAGCATACAAACGAACAGGTGGAGAACCTTGTCTCGCAACTAGAGTGAGAGCAACACGAGACGGAATGCAGACACCCCAGAAAATGGCAGTCCTGCGTTCCATGCCTAAGGGTGTTTCTAGAAATACACCTGGAAGGTTTTCGTGATCACGAGCATGAAATAGAAGGGGTTGGCCCAGCAGTCGCTGCTGCGGTCGTGGTTCGTCAGCACAGACCCGGCCTGGCGCAGGAAGGTGCTGCAGTCGCGCATCGCTTCGGCGTCCAGCTTCTTCTTCCCGTCCACGTCGATGAGGTAAGTGCAGAAGTCGGGCATCAGAGCGGAGAGAAGCTCACGCGCGAGCCACCACTGGTTCCACGCCCACGTCGAGTCCTCAACGTTTGCCTTTGTCTTGGCTGGGAAGGTAATCAAGCACAAACGCGACTGAACTGCCGCGTCGGTCTCGTTCACCCAATCGTTGCTCTATTTTCCGAGGGAAGCAACAGTGTGAGATGGGAAGGTCGAGTGGGTACCGTGCAAGGAGAGGGGTGGAGGATGAAGTGAACAAACTAAGGTCTAAGCTATCTAAATGTAGGTCTCATGAATGGGTTAAAGCAACGTATATTATGCAGGATATAGTAGCACTCAGTGGTCACAGTTTGGGTCCTTCAGGGGGTAAAGTAGAGCCAAGGTCGTGCAAATACTGTGGCTATTTTGGTCATACACGACAGCACTGTGAGAAGAGGAAGAGGGACGATGACAGGGCTATAGAGAGAGAGCTCAGGAGAGACAGGTTGGAGCAGGAGGCACGAGAGGCGGGTTTCAAGCCTAAGAAGAGGGAGCTACCGTGGTACCAGCAACCTTCGCAGGAGGCTTGGTTTGACAAAGCAGGAATCCCGTGGCGAAGAGACAGTGAGCAGTGGTACATGGGACCTATGCCTCTATCGCCTGGTAGAACGGGTGGGGAAGGGAAGTGGGTTAGGGACGAGAACGGACTCACCGCAAAGCAAGCTCCGGAGTAGGGGGTGCGCGACTTGTTGCACACGTCCCTGTCGAGGCGGCCAGCGACTTGGCGACAGAGGGTGCCGTACATGACTGAGTTCTCCGGGTTCCTCAGAACGACGTCGTCCACCATGAGGGTCATGTCGGACTGGAGATTCAGTAGCTCGTACAAGACAGCGCCCGTTGCGCTGCCTCCGGTCGTAGTGCACACAAACTTGCCAGTCACATCGTGCCCAGCCTCCATAGCCTCACTCTTCCCTGTCTCGTGCTCTGGGGAATAGAGCCAGCCGACTGGGAACTGCTTCCCTGCTCCCTGTCCAGCCCACACTCTCTGTGCGTAGAAGCCAGCCACGGTCAGGGCAAAGACACACCGAGCCTGCACATTGTTGTTCCTGAAGATCTGAGGGTACAAGTGCGTCCATATCTGGCACCCGATCACGTAGCGAATGTGGCACTGCGGGATGAAGATGTTGCGAGGGTACTGAGACTTAGGGATCTTCTTCTGGGTCTTGTTTGAATCAACAAAGTACTCAGGCACGATCGTGTAGCGAGACATCTCGAGGGGGAGGATCAGCTTGCCCCGAAACCACATGTTGCCAGTCACAAACGAGTCGTCCCTCTGCCTTCCGAAGCGAGTGATGCACTTCGTTGTAGGGGGGGTGTCCTGCTCTGCTAGCCAGCAAGCCAGCATCTCCGGCGTCATGATCGTCGTGATCAGGCTGCTGTGGAAGTGCACAAACGCCTTCCTAACGCCGTCCATCCCTTTTAGGTTGCCGAGTACGAAGAGGACCTCAGCTTCCAGGTACTTGAAGCCGTCCAGGTCGGGAGTACGGATCTCGTCGTCGTGAGCAAGGAAGAAGGTCCCGTTGCCACCACCGTCGATCAGCTTCCTGCAGACAACGGAGTAGTAAGGGAGGCCACCTTCTTCCTCGACAAAAGCGAAGATCGACTTGAACTTGAGGAGAACGAACTTGCAAACGCTGACCCACTCCAGCTCGGTGCTCTTCGGGTTCTGGAAGCTGTAACACATGCGATCGTCGCGAGGGATGAGATTGAAGCGCTCCCTAACAGTGCCGATCGCGATGTCGATCTGATCTTGGAGAAGATCGTTGATGTCATCAGCGCTGATTGGAGGCACATCCTCTACTTCGGCAGCAGGAAGGGGAGCTTCTTGCCTCGGCGGTGAGTCCAAAGGCCCGCCGGGTAGGCCGGATTGATCGCCGGACATGCCGAAGTTCTGCGAGCTCTTCGGCCACGTGGAGGGAGTGGAGAAGAGGTGTCCGACGAGGTCAGCGTTGCCGATCTTGACGCAGTTGACAAACTGCAACGTCGGTGACTCCATGTTCCAAGGAACGAAGTTGTACGTCGAGTTGTTGATCTCTCCCACAGAAACAGACACACACCACTGCCGGTCTCTCATCCCCTCGACGTACAAATGGGCAGCTGTCCGCTGCGAGAGCTTGAGCTGGAAGGCATACTCAATGCTGCCTTTCTCGGCAGTCTCGTTTTTCTTGTTCAGCAGGAATCTGTCACCAAGGTCGACCGTACCCACAATGACCACGGACCACGCGAAGTTCCTCTGCGGCTTCACCTTGTAGTGGAGGCCGCTTGGTGACTGCACCATCCTCACGGTCCCTTCTCCAAAATCTGCAGCAGGAGCAAGGTAGTTCTGCCACTTGCCATCCTCGGGACTGTACAGCAGGTCCTGCTTCTCAAGCTCGCGCATCGTGAGGTTCGGGTTGTTATCGAGCGTGATCTGGTGGTACTCCACGTGCTTCATCTTCATGATGCGATGGTAATCCGCAAACGCGAGCCCGTCAACAGCAGCCCCGAATGCAGACAAGAGAGGCGATGTTGGCGCAGAAGCGGGCAGCTCCTTTGCCTGCTCGAGAGCGGTCGCGGAGTGAAGCACGAAGTACCCAGCCTCGAAGCTTCCCTCCGTGAGCGGGTGCACTCCGTGGCATTGGCCCTTCGCAGCTCGCAGGAACGTGAAGTTGTTGCCAACCTCCGCTCTTGCGTCAACATCGTTGTGGCCCCACTGCCCGCGAGCCGGAACCTTCTTCCCCTTGTCGTTGCGGGGCCCGTGGTTTGGACGAGCTCGGTTGCTCTGCGCGACGTCGCTCGTCATCGTGCAGCCGGAGCTCGCGTTGCCCGGCATGGTGACCCCGTGGGCAGATCTTGAACGTCTTTTGAATGACGTTCAAACAGGTGGGAACGTTAAAAACACGTTCCTTTTGAAAAGTGCCTCCCCCCAGGACACCCCCCCCCCATTCTGTTAGACAGGTGTTGACGTTCAAACAGGTGTTAAGGTGTTGACGTTCAATTTAATTATTTATTTTTTTTTGAAAAAAAAAATAAATAATTAATAATAGGAACGTGTTTGAACGTCAAATAAAAACTACTAGCAAAATGAACGTCAAGAACGTCAACACCTGTTTAACAGAATGAGGGGGGGGGGTGTCCTGGGGGGGAGCGTCCCTTTTCAAACCGGTGTCCGTCCAACCATGGAACCTCTCACTGCCCGCTCCGCGGTCTGCACTGTGACCGACTGCACGACGCGTCGTGGGAACGTGAACAAGGAGCGTCGCGCTGCGACCGAAAGGGTTTCGATCCACCACGCCGAGCCCCACGTCCAGCCGGCGCTGAAGCGCAAAGCTGCTGCGCCGATGACGAGGAAGCGCAAGAGCAACATGCGACCAAAGAGCGACGGATGGGTTTCAGAGTGCGCAAGCAAGGAGCAGGTGGACGCACTTGAAAAGATGCTTCTGGTAGCGATGCCTTCGAGAGTCGTCCTGGACAACAGCTTTGCCGGCCTCAAGTGCGCAATTGCGGAAGACCTTGAATTGCAGTACATGAAAGGTGTCGAGGCAGGGCAGGATCTTGCAGCCACATTCATGCACTCCTCAACGGAGAGGATACTGGACCTCGAGCACGAGTTGCAGACCTTGAAGACCCCTCAGAGCTCATGGACTTACACGGACTGGCACAACGGAGCAGCTCCGCCAGACTCGCCACTGCTCCAGCCTTTGCTCAACTCCTGGGACCCACCGAGCAGTTCGGACTTTGCTGAGGTACTGAGGGAAGACAGGTTCATGTCCGATGACGAGCTGACGCTCGACCTCGAGGAGCTGAGCAGAGAGATAAACGCAATTACGGATCTTGAAGCTTGCAAGTGAGTTCAATTGCTGCCAGCATACGGCCATGCATAGCCTTTCTTCTGTAGTGTCCTCCGACGTGTACGGAGCTCGCCATACTCTTGCAGTACCTTATCGTCACGTATGGTGGGACCCATGTCATGTAGTCCGGACTGTGGAGCAAGTGCGCTCTGACTAGCGACAGTGCTAGTGGTCTGTCACACATTTAAAGTTTAGATTTGAATTTAAAACGGGTTAGGGTTCCACAGTGTGACCCCGTTCGAGGTCCCAGCTTCAAAATACCCCCCAGGCCATCTGTATCTAGTGAGTGGTGCAGAGAACCAAGATAATGTATCTTGTCGACGGCCTCGTCCCCTGTTTTCTGCATATAAGTCTGCCCATGGCGTGTTTCTATCTATTCCTGGTCTTATATCCGGTAGCTCTAGCATTTCAAGCATACCTCGATCAAAAACCAGAGCTGGTCTGGGTCGTAGCAGTATTCTCTGAGTTCTTGTGAACGTAGGCGCATTTAAACGCAGAGGGCCTTCTCTAAGAAACGCCCAGATCTTGAGCACTATTTCTCTAGGCAGGTCTCTAACGCTTTGCAGTCCTTTGATTAACATTTCTTGGTATTGAGTAGTCATAACTAGACATTCATTGGAATATCAGTTTTCATCCCCAAGAGCAGGATGCCTGTATCTTTCATTCACATTTGCCTCTTTCTCTGTGTGCCCAATGAACAGGTTTTCTAGGTTTCCGTGGTCCACTCCATGGAACTGACGTCTGTTCCTCCGTTTGTCCCAGTACCACAACTCGCACGTGTCGTGGACTGGTAGTGGGTTTGATGGAGGTGGCATCTCTGAAGCTCTAATCTCAGCCTCTGTTAGGTTTATGTGATACTGGAAATCGACTGGGTCCAGGTAAACGTTCCTGTTATTGAATGGATCTCCGTTAGCACTGACTTTATTTCTCTTGAACAAAAAAAATCCCACTGCTCCTAAAGCTGCAATCGGCACTATGCTCATGCCTACTGCTCTGAACTTTAGAACTTCTGAAATAAAAGCGTTATGGCTGCCACCGGATCTGACAACCCAGACGACTACTACTGTGAGCAATGGGATGGCGATGAGTGTCAGAAATGGGCTCTTTGGGGCGAAGAGGACAACAATGTTGGCTTCCAGGCTGACGTCTCAAACACAAGGGGTGAGAGTTGGTTCGACTGGTTGAGTCCTCTCAACTTTTTCAGGCACCGCACGGATGTGGGTGAGGAAGTCTCTCCGTACATGGACACTGCTATTGAGTTTATCCCAGTTGTAGGTACACTGGACCAGGCTACTCAATCTGGAGGTGGTCTGTTTGACGCCGCTATAAATTCACAGATTGAGGACAGGCGTTTCTTAGTAGGTGAAAATTTAGAGACAGCTAAGGACCATGGAGTTGAGGCAGGAATCAGTGCCGCAATGGATGTCCTTCCTGCTGGCATTGGCAAAGTTGGAGGAGCCGCAATGAGAGCTAGTGGTAGAGTTACAACTCGCGCGGCAACCGCTGCAGCCGCGGAAGCAGTAAGTGTCGCCGCCAGAGAGGAAGCTGCTGCAATAAGAGCAACTCGCATCGCTGCCGAGGCTGCGGAGGCAGGAAGAGCAGTCCGTATGGCTGGTGTCGCTGAGAGAGCAGCCGCGGAAGAAGCTGCGAGAGCATCGGTTCGAGCGTCAGAGGCAAGAGCTGCTTCGAGGCTCGCTTCTAACAGAGCCGCTAGTCGAATCGCTAGACAAGAGGAAAGCATTACGCAAAGGAATCAGAGTCTGTGGAGCTCATTACGGCCTACCAGGACAGACGTAGGCTTAGCACTCGGTATGTCTACAGCCACCGCAGCATGGAGTGGCGGCCATGGCCCTGAACCCAGTACTGTCTGGGACCCGCGCATGGGGTCCTCCGACCCAACTCAGCACTCAGACCCGGACCCGGACCCAGCAGACACGTCGCCAATCGCTGGAACGGAGGACAAGAAACAGCCTCAGCTACAAACTGAAGCCAATTACCCTGTTGCTTCCGACCCAGACGAGGTGAGTGCAGCTACTTTCGTCGTCCCAGTAGTTGTGCTATTGGTAGTCTACGTCTTAGTTTCTGAACTAACGTAAGTTATGAATGTACCAATTGTTGCTGCTGTGCTCGGACTTGGGTTCATTGCTTGGACGCAAACTCCGTACTTCCAGTGTCTCTTCACGAAAAATTGTTCTGACTCCAGTGTAAGCACTATACCAAAAAAGGTTAGAGACCCACAGTTCGTAGAGGACAGTCACAACCCTGTGGCGGACCAACACGTTGACGGTAGACCGAGTTCCCATGGTGGCGATATGGCATCTACTGGTACAGAACAAGAGCCTGTTACAACTGGCTCAATTGAGCAGGATCATGGCGCTGGAGTTATGTATATAACTGCGAC
>Ga0181396_1000173_pt1 | contig 14801 bp, 11 predicted proteins | sample 19SPOviralmetaG_FD_130125 | JGI IMG/M metagenome (GOLD analysis project Ga0181396, IMG submission 130125) | Marine viral communities from the oligotrophic San Pedro Time Series (SPOT) site, San Pedro Channel, CA, USA - 19 SPOT_SRF_2011-01-11 | ecosystem: Environmental > Aquatic > Marine > Strait...
CTGATGTACCATTAACCGCAGAACCAGCAGCTTGCCAACCAGAACTACTACGAACAAACATAATGTTACTTGTAGTATTAAAGTATAATGCACCTGTAATAAGTGCATCACCATCATTGTCTAATGTAGGAGCAGATGATTTAGCACCTAAGTATCTATCATCAAAGTTATCATAAGAAGCTGCGGCATTAGTAGCACTTGTAGCCGCAGATGTTGCAGAGTTACTTGCCGCAGTAGCTGATGAAGCTGCATTGGTTGCACTTGTAGCTGCATTCGTCGCCGAAGTAGCGGCAACAGTAGCTGAACCTAAAATACCGTCTACATAAGTCTTTGTAGTAGCATCAGTATTAGCAGTAGGTGTAGCAAGACCAGTGATCTTATTGTTACCCATTGCCAATGCACCAGACATCGTATCGCCTGTCTTAGCTACACGAGTATCTCTCTGTGTATCTGTATATGCTTTTGTAGATACATCTTGTGCTGATGTAGGATTACCTACGCCAGTAATCTTATTGGTACTCATTGCGATAGTACCTGTCATAGTGCCACCAGCTTTAGGTAGTTTAGTCGCAATAGAGTTAGTTACTGTAGTGCTGAAATCATCATCATCATTAAGAGCATCAGCTAGTTCACCTAGCGTATCTAGCCCTGCACCTGCATCACCAATCAGAGTAGATATTTCATCATCTACATACTTCTTAGTTGCGGCATCTAAGTCTGCACTTGGTGCTGTTAGATTGGTAATCGTAGCAGATGTACCAGCATTCATATTAAGATTGCCGTTGACTACTAAGTTAGTAAATGTAGATGTACCAGACCCTGCGGTTACATTACCTGTTAGGTTGCCAGTGACGTTACCCGTTACATCTCCTGTTACGTTACCTGTAACATTACCCGTTAGATTACCCGTTACGTTACCTGTGATACCACCTGATGAAGTCAGTGTAGTAAATGCGCCAGTAGATGCAGATGATGCACCTATTGTAGAACCGTCTATAGAGCCACCATTAATGTCAGCGGATGCTAGGGTAGCTTGGCCTGACGTAGACAGCGTTGTGAAGCTACCTGTGGCGGCTGTAGAAGCACCTATAACAGTACCATCTATATTACCACCGTTAATGTCTACAGTAGTAAGAGTCGATGTACCTGATGCAGTTAAGGTAGTGAATGCACCTGTGCTTGGTACTGACGCACCTACAGTAGCTCCATCTAATGTACCACCATTAATGTCCGCAGTAGCGGCTACTAAGGATGTATTAGCATTAAGTGTAGTGAATGTACCTGCTACTGGTGTAGCTGAACCAATTACAGCATTATCAATAGCACCTGAGTTAAGGTCTACTGATGTAATAGTTGTAGTACCTACAAGTGTTGATGTACCTGTAACAGTTAAATTGTTGTTTAGTGTAGCACTTGTAAATGTAGCAGTTGTAGGTGAAGAAGCACCTAAGATAGTTCCATCAATATTACCTGCATTAATATCTACAGTAGCTATTGTAGCTGTACCTTGTAAGTGTAAGTCTTTAAACTTAGCTGAACTTGAACCTAAGTCAATATCGTTAGTTGTAACTGGAACTATAACACCATCTTGGAAACGTACTTGTTCTACAGCTGCTGAAGATACTTCTACGAATACACCAACTCTATTGTTTGACGTATCAATAACAACTTTGTTTAGTGCATCAACATCACCGATAAGCGGAATGTATCCACCTTCTCCTGTTGAGCCATCGTGCTTGTGTCCACTTGATACAGCAAATGCATCACGGAGTTTGTTGTACTCGGCGTTAATAGGTGCTGCACGAACTGTAGCTGTTGGTATTATGTCTGCTGAAGACTGTCTTACGTAACCTGCCAAAGTATTATCTCCTGTCGGCTGTCTCATACGTCAAGGCTATTGCCTGTATAGTATGACTTGCATTTGTGTTATTAGTAACATAGCTTATAGAAACAGAGTTACCTGATCCAGATATGTTTGTAAGTGTTTTAGGTGAAGGGTTACCATCGTATATACCACCTGCATCATATATAGCTGTACCGAAAACGGAAGCTGCACCCTCTGTAGTAAAATCATAGTTAGTAGGGTTTACTGTATTTGTATCATCATAGTCATATGATACACCAACAAACACTTCTGTATCATCTTCTGATTTAAGGTAAGTATTTACTTTGTGTACTATCTTACGTACTTCTGGGTCTTCCATGTAGTAGTAAGGACTCTGATACAAACTAAATATTGCTGTACCATCAAAGCTATTACCTCTTTCTTGTCTGTGTACTTTACCTGATCCATCACCATGTATAACAAACTCGAACTGTCCTATATATCCACTATCTACACAGTTAGCTTCTATACCAATAAGCTGACTATATTCAAAGATACTCTGTTTACCTTGGCTTTTACGTACTCCACCTATTAAAGATAAGGATGAATCATTTTTAAAGAAGAATCTAAACTGTGATTTTTTACGTAGTACAGCAATACTAATATCTGTAACTTGTTCTGAAAGATAATAGTTATCAAAAATAGATTGTATCTCTTTTGAAACTGTAGCTAACTCAACGTCACCAATCTTATCAGTACCAGAAATAGGACGCATACCATCAGGACCAAGGAATAATAGATCACCACCAAACTCTACCACAGAATCAGGTGATACGCAACCTAAATTTGAAGTAACATTTTCTAGTGTAAAGTTAGCTATGTTATTACCAACTAACCTTTTAATATTATTAGAGCCAAATATATATAATTGGTTACGGAACTTTTTAATGGCAGTTATAGTGAAACCTACATTGATAACTCCAGCACCATTACCTGCACTAAAATCTGAAGCACTTAATGGTGCACTAAAATGTAAATTGTATGGCTCGGAAGAATCGCCACATAAGAACACATGAGAGTTAAACTCTTCTGAGTACTTAGGATTATCTGGAGCATTAGCATGTGTAATCTGTGTATATGTAGTACCATCATACGTTGCCGCAGGGTTGATACCATCTGTAAGTAATAGAACTTCACCTGACCAGTTAAAGCTAGTAAAGCGAACTCTAGTAACATTAGTCATACTAGGATTACCAGCTTCTGGTATGGCTACCCAAGAACTACTAGATTTATGCCAACGATATAGATAGTCATGACCAGATGTAGGTTTTCTACATGCAAATATACCGTCATTTAAATTACCATTAACCGCTACACCTAGTACAGCACCTGTACCGGGAACTGTACCAAAATCATTAGAATAACCACTAATACGGCGATACCCACCAGCTAGGGCAGGTTCATAGTTAATCATTCTGATAGCACTACCTGATAAGTTTGCCGCTTGGGTTAATGGGTCTACATTAGTAACCAACCCCCCAGAACAAACTGATAGATATGTACTTAGTTTATCTGCCATTTAGATATTGTTCTTATATAAAGAGTTACCTGATCTATGTATTACAGTTGAACGTAAATAGTCTTTGCTATCTACAAGTAACCTACGCATAGACTTAATGCCTGTTCTAAACTTAGCTTCATGTAACTGTGCTGATTGTTCATTAGACCTAAAGTGCATTAGGTACATCATAGCACCATCAAGTACTACATGTTTAAATCTATCGGGAATAATGCACACATCAGTACTTAGTACTAGATCAGCAGGTACTTTCCAGTATCTGTATTCTATAACATAAGTATTATCTGGTACAGGTGAAACACCAAACTTGTCTTCTTGTGTTTTATATACTACATCAGGTTTTGTATAACCATCAGTACCAGCTACATCATCAAGACTTCTTCTATCACTTATATATGATTCATACGAAATGCTAGGCAGTTGTGTTGGGTACGCAGATTGTGCATTAGTTAAATAAAATGTTTCCCAATCTGCTTTAGAATAGTCAGAAGGGAAGTCGTAAGTCTTTGTGCCTACTGCAAGTGTTTGTTCGTAAGTTACTAGTGTAAAAGGCCACTCTTGCGCCTCTTGTAGTATCTCACGTATAGAGGAATTAATAGAGTCTTTAGCTAGTGACTGTACATTTTTAGTAGATGGGAAATCTTCTAAGTTTATCTCAACCTCGTTAAGACGACGAAGTAACTCATTCACTAGATTTATATATGTCGCCATGTTAATTCCTACTGTTACAAATATAAGTGGGCTAGTTTCCCAGCCCACCTACAGTATTTTATATTATGCTAAGTTGTATTTAGCAGTAACAAGAGCTTCTGGACGAAGAATCTTGCGGCCATATAAATGCATGCCACGAACAATGTCAGCAAATGAATCTGGATCACGGTATGATTCAGTTTTGTTGATTTGTTCCGCAGTTGCAACCGCAGAGTCATGACCAGCACAGATAACACCGTAGTTAGTGTTCTGGTTAGCCGCACCTGTTGTAGATGCACCAGTACCTACTGATGGTAAGTTGTTTGAAACATATACACGGAAGCCGTGGAAGTTGTTCAAGACTAGACCATTCTTTAGGCCATCACCACCGAAGTCAGCATTTAATAGACGTGAATCTTCATCACGTAAGACTTCCATCATGACCGGGTCAATTACGATCCAACGACCTTGTGTGTCTACGTTCTGAACATCTAGTAAACGACTCATACGTGCCACCAACATAGCTGGCGAAACAGTAGCTGTTGGTAATGCAGTAGCTCCCGGCAGACGTGCTGCAACTGGGATCGAATGATCTCCAGCAGAAGACGTTGTAATGTTACCAAATGAACCTTTGATAAGCTTGTTCGCTGCAAGTAGTTCGTCTGAACCAGCTGCTGAGTTAGCTTTAGTACCATTTACTACATTGTTTACCGCACTAGCATTTGCATGTAACGCAGCCTGTTTGTAACCAGATAAGTAACCAAGAACATCTTGGTCATACTGATCAGCCAAACGATATGCCGCACGATCCGAAGCCAAGCTTTGGAAGTTTACATGTGAGTGTGCTTCTTCAATGTCATCAACTTTAAATGCAAAGTAGTTTGCTTTGTCGATTGTTAATGAAAAATCATTATCGGATAAATCCTGAGTTGAGATAGTAGTACCACGTAGATATGCAGTTACTGAAATCTCAGGCTCTTTTATGATTTTTACTGAGTCGCCCATTTGAGCGATTTCTCCGAAATAGTCAGAGTTAGTGATAGCTTCACAGATAGCAGATTTGCGAAATGCAAGTTGCACCTGTTTGCTGTAAATAACGGGCGAGAAGTTACCGTTTGGTAAGTTTGTATAGCCCGAAGCCTTTCCAAATGCCATTTTAATTCTCCTTTAGCATTAGATTACAGATGCAAACGACTATTCACTTATATAGAGGCTAAGTACTTGTAGGGTGCGTTACTATGAAAGTTGGCCTACCTTCAGTATAACGGGCCATAAGACATTAGGTTGTCAAGAAGTATTTTGTTGTTTGCGTGGGTTTAGTCGTAGTGTGAGTAACCTGTGTCTTAGGGGTCACACTACTACATTGTACATATAGTTATATCATAAATATATTATATGTCAATAGCTTTATCGAGCATTGCCCGACATATCGTAAATAAACTTACCAGTACGAATGGCTTCCATAATAGCGTCAGAAGCTTTTTCATACTGTTGTGCTGTCATCTTATTCACTTGTGATTCTTTAAATACATTCTTAGAATCATCTGAATCAGGTGTAGCATTACTACGACTGTTTACTGAACGTGCAGCATCTTTATTGTTGCTTGCAGGTTTTTGTTTCTTAATACCCATATCAGCTTTGTACAAATCAATTGCACGTGAAGCTGATCGTGAATCATCAGCATTCTCATATAATGCGTCTTGTACCCACTTGGGTTGTTCATCTACCCAATCATGGAACGCATCATCATCTCTGATTTCACCAAAGTCAGGATGTGCAGTCATTAATTCTACTTCAGCTTTCTTGCGTGTTGCATCAGCTTTCATTTCATCATTTTCTTTTACACGTTCTTCTAATCCAGCGGCTTGTTCTCTTGCTTTTTTAATAGCAATAGTTTCTACTATAGCCGCTACATCTGGGTATTCTGTTGCCCAAGCTTCAATGTCATCATCTGACTTAGGTAACTTAATCTCTTGTCTAGTGGAGTCTTCAAGTTGACGTTGTAACGTTTTAAACTTGTCATCCCAATCTTTTTCTTTGTCTTGCATATGTCGTCTAAGATCACCGTAGCGTTTCTTAAAACTTTTTTCTTCAGCATTAATAGGTTCAGCTTCAGCTACTTCCTCTGTAGCTTCTGTTGTTTCACCTTTTTGTTCAGCAATAAGTTGTTCGAGTTCTTCCTCTTCCATCTTACGCTTATCTTCATTAGAGTATTTACGATTTGCAAACGCAACTTTAGTTTCTGGCTTTACTTCTTCTGCCATTATTTTATCATTCATATTTCAGTCTTTCATACTGGGGCCGCCGTAGCCTAGTGTTGGTAGGGGGATGGGTAGCCAGTTCAAATTTAGCAGTGTTTTAAATAACGGGTGCTGCTAATCCACGCCTTACAGGTGCAGTAGGTTCGATAACATCTGGTGTACCTAAGTCCAACAGTTCTGTTCCTAATACACTTATTAAAATTTCTCCTATGGGACTTCTTAACAAGTCAGCCAATTGTTCTCGTTCTTCATCTAGTAGTGCATCAAATCTACTTGATACTTCATTTTTATATTCTTCAAAATCCATTAGAATCCACCGCCTTTGTATGTATCTTTAGTTACCTTACCATCTTTACCAGCGTTTCTGGATATTGCTGACTTTGTGTATCTTGTAGCTGATGCTTGTGCTTGTCTTTGTTTCTTTCGTCTATCTCTACTACTGCTACCACCACCACTTGACTGTGCTGCGGCTTGTTGTTGAGCATAAACTTCATTAGCTTTTTTAATAGACTCTGCTCTAACTCTAGCATCTTCAGCTTTTTTATCAGCAACAGCCTTTCTAGTTTTTTCTATTCTAGCTTGTTTATCCTGTTCAGCTTTTATCTTTTTCTTTTCAGCCGCTGTTGGGAACTTACGAGTTAATACATTAGTACCCGGTTGATTATACCATACAGCACCTTTCATATTAGGATCACCACCACTAGCATCTTTACCTATCTTAGCTTTAGCAGTTGCGGATAGTTCATTTTTTCTAGCTGCGGTAACTGTAGAAACCCTATCAGTACTAGCAACACTAATCGTATTTTTATCATAAGTACCTACATTACGTTGTTTAAAGTTTCGACCATTCTTTATCATTTCACCCCATGTAGGTCTATGATATTCACCTTGCTCATCTACAAATACATTTCTGCCATTATCTGCTCTAATAGCAAAGCCTTGATCATCAGCAAGTATACCTGTAGAACTACCATCTGAAACAGCACCTACTGCATAATTATCAACTGTAGTGCCACCTGTAACTTTATATCTTTCACTTAACTCATATGCTTGATCTAAATTTACATCGGGTAAGTTTTCCCATGCAGTTGCTTGGTTAGATTGACCAGCTTTATATGTTTGTTTAGGTTTGCTTACTTTAACACCCAATCCAGTTTTTTCAACTGTCTCTGGTTCTGTTTTTGTAATATCTAACTTAGCAGTCTCTGCAATATCTAAAGGCATCTCAGAGACTAAAGGTCCTACAACTTGGTCAGGTCTACTTGTTTGTGCTAAGTCTAAAGCATCTGGTCTTGTACTTGTAAATACTCCAGTAGTACCTGTTTCGCTTGGATCACCGCTTGCATTAGTTGGTTTAGGTGGTGTTATACCAGAAACACTAGGCGGTGTATATGAAGGAAATGCACTAGTAGTTTGCTGTGCTACAGTTTGGGGTGTAGCAGAGGGTATTGCTAAATCAGGATCACCAGCATCAATCAAATAAGGAGATGCAATGGCTCTTTTACCCAGAGCAGTTGAAGTATCGTATACTGGTTTTGTTCCTATAGCACTTTGTACTGAAGGTGCTACATATGGTTCTATCTGGGGGTCAGCACTACTACCCCGTAACATTGCATCCGTTTGAGATAATGCCGTATTTCTTTGGTTTGCCACAGACTTCATAAAGGGTAGTGTACCAGAAGGTGTTGAATAATCTATAGCAGGTGTAGTGATTAAAGGATCAGCACGTTGTACTAAAGGTGCTACATATGGTTGTAGCATTGGATCAGCACTAGTTCCTGTAGGAGAAAATCCCATAGAAGATGGTGGTGTATACGTAGAAGTATCTACAGGAGTAGTAGCTGTTTCACTTGGATCACCGCTTGCATTTGTAAATACTCCAGTAGTACCTGTTTCACTAGGATCACCACTTGCGTTTGTGGGTCTAACAAACCGATTACTTTCTGTACTAGCTAATGTATATTGATCAGGTGTGACTACACCAGTAGTACCTGTTTCACTAGGATCACCACTTGCGTTTGTAGGTAATACAGCTTTTGTTAAAAACGTACCTGTGTCTTGTGGTAAAAGTTTTATAGGTGTTGGGTCTACGTTAACACCAGTTTCTACAGCAACCTTTTTAACTTCTGCTACTTCTTCTGGTAATTTACCTAAAGCACCTGCTACTGCATCAATAACACCACCAAAAACATCACCTAACACAGTATTAACTAAACCACCAGCGTGTTCATTTATACCCTCAGTTCTAGCTTTAAGTGCTGCAATTTGTTCTGCATTTAATGTACCAGAGTTTAAAAGTTTAGTAGCACCTAATAATGCTTTTTTATCTTGGTGTGCCATAGCTGCCATAGGAAATATAGCAAGTGGCCCCATGAATAAAGTAGCCGCTTTTGCAAAAGTTCTTCCAACACCAACTAAAGTAGATGACTTATCCATATATTCTTCATAGCTTAGATTATCCCAATCAATAGCTTCTGGTGGTGGAAGTGCAACATTAGTACGATCATCGTTGTCTCTGCGTACTTCTTGTGTGGCGGCATTAGCATCAGCAACTATACTATCAGCAGGTGTAGTACCAGAGCCAACAGGTGCATCAGTACCCGTATATAAACTATACCCATCTGGAATAGGGAAAGCAGCTTTACCACCTATAAATGGTATTAATATATTATTACCAGCAGCATTACGATATTCTTTATATTCAATAGCGGCATCACCCATAAGTTTTTTAAAGTCTACTGTAGTACGTACAGGTTGTGTAATTTCTGGTGTAAGTCTACGTGTACTAGTGCCTAATGGTACAACAGGTTGATTTGCTACAGCTGCAACAGGAGCAGGGGTACGCATAACACTTGTAGTACCTGTAGCTAAACCACCAACAGCCATATTAATTTCACCATCATTATCATCGGCAGGTGAACCTGCTACAATAATTAAATCATCCATACCAAATGGTAAGTCATCATCCATAGTAGCTTCATCACTGTTGCCCATCTGACCCATAGCTTCCATTTTCTTTAAACCCATTTTAGCTTGTTGTCGTAATTGCATAAGCTTATCTAAACCAATATATCTTGTAACATCCTCTGAAAATATAAACTCACCGTTGCTTACATTAGCTTCGATATCATCACGAACACCTTCACGAGTTCCACCTACAGGAACTTCATTACCAGATTCTTCGTCAATCATACCGCCCTCATCTTTTAAGCCACCACGTGCGAATAGTTCCATTTGTCTGTTCATTGGTGTTCCACCTTTATAAAATTTTAAACTTTTACTTCTATCTATAGCCGCTTTAATAGCTTCTTCTTCTGTACGATGCGCACTCGTAGGTTGTATTTCACCCGCTATAAATTTTTTATATATCTCTTCATCAGAGTAACGAACACCATCATGTATACTAGGAATATTTACAAAAAGGCCATCTACCTCAATGGTGATAGATTTTTCAGAAACCATTTCACCATCAGGAGTTTTGTAAACATCCCTACCTGTTTGTGTTTTCTTACCTGTTTTAGTACCTACTTGTTCATCAGCCATTTTTTAATACTTCATCTCGTAATAATTTTATTCTACGTAACTGAAAGATTGCACCTTGTGCTCTATATATAATCTTATCATTGTCAGCTTGTTCCATAGTTCTGTGCTGTTGAGCTATTAGAGAATCTATATAATTATTGAACTGTTCCCATTGCTGGTGGTTGCTGACCATTGCCTTGAGCTTGCTCAGGTGCTCCTTGTCCTTCTGCATTTCCACTAAATCCTTGTTCTTGTGGTAGAGTTGCTTGTCCTGTACCTATGTTTCCTCCACCTGCGCCTGTAGGGTCTGCTGGGTTAGCACCTGCTGGTGCACCTTGCTGATCTGTTGGCTGTTGTGGTTGTTGAAAACCTTTCATGAGTTCAGCTTGAATAGCCGCCTCATCCATATTGTTAGTAACCTTGTCTGGGTCTAACTCAAGAGACTTTGCAATCTCCCGTATAATATACTGAAATTTTGCAAAAGGTGCAAGGGCTGGACTAGAAGAAATTTGCATAAACTGCATTAATCTTTGGCTACGTACTTCATTAGCCATTAAGCTTTCTGTACCACGAGCCTTAACCTCTAAGTCACCTTTGATCTTAGGATCATAATCAAACTGCATATTGAATCTAAATAAGTTCTCACCTAGTGGACGCAATAGATAGTCATCAATATTCTTGATAACATTCTTAATGCCACCTTGTGCAGCACCCATTAACATACTAATACCAGAAGCAGTACGACCTACACCTGACACACCTGTCTGACCATGTGCGAAAGATGGAAATCCTGTAGACTCATCTGCAAGGACACGTGCCTTGTCAAAGAGTTGCAAGTTCTCCTGAGCAACATTAGGAAACTTAGTTCCAAAAATGCTTTGTCCGGGTGCACCACCTTGGCGACGAAAGACTTTGCCGGGATACACGGACATATCCTGTCCCGGTACTAAGTTAGTTTCGTCTACCTCTATCAACAAGTTTCCTGATAGTACAGCATTGTCTACAGCCATACGCATGAAACCATTCATTAGTGTTTGTGTATCATCCATGTTCTCAGCAATACCTACACCAAAGAAGCTGTAAGGATTGAGTTCGTATGGTACAGCCATGTAAGGAATACGTGCAGGTTTAAACGGATTCATAACCATGCGTAGTAGTTTACCATTACAAATCCATACATTAGCTTGTAACTCATCTACATTAGATAATTCATCTGGTATATCTACACCTTGCTCTATCAGCATTTCGACATCTACCATGCCCCAATACTCTAGTACTTCAAAGCGTTCAATACCATGCTCAGGTGCATAATCAGATAAATCATCTTCCCAATGTTCTTTACTATAGTTTTCACCTAAAGCAACAGCTTCATCAATAACAGATGAACGGAAGTGTGGTCTACGTTTCAATGAATGTAACTGTGTTCTTGACATCTTGTGTCGCTCTATGACAAACTGTGCCTCATCCATATTAGTAGCATCTGGATCAGGGTAGAAGTTCCATACTGATACGTGAGATACTTGTGGGATTGTTTTCATTACTGGTGAATACTCACCATCTTCATTCCAGTTAGGATATTCTTTATCTACTGCGAATGGTCCTTTCATTACGCCAGTACCAAACAGTGCCATCTCAAATGCTGTACTACGTAAATGTTTACTAGCACTAGACTCTTCTAACTGATCATGTATTTTCTTTTGCATCATCTTAGCCGCTATCATAGCAGGGCTAAATGTAACAGATGTAGGAGTTTTACCTACACCCTCACGGACATTATCAATCTCACCTAGTTTATCTTTGAGTGGTCCAATACTATCAAGTAATGTTTTAGCAGTAGCACCTGCAGGTAAGTCTTTACCATCACCAGCAAAACCATATGGGTTTACTTCTTCGTTTAGTTCTGACTCACGTAATTGCTCAGGTTCTTTAGGATCGAAGTGTACATCAGATACTACACCTTCTGGTAGTTCAGTAGGATCAACTGTTAACGGAAACTTCTGCCCAGCAAATAGTACATCTACTATCTGACCATAAGCAGCAAGTGTCTTAGTTTTAGTTACTTTAATAAATACTCTTGACTTCTCAGCCTCAGTAAACTGTACATCAGGACTATATAAACCACGATAGTTACGATACGCTTGTAACCAACGTTGCTCATCTTGTTGTCTGTAGTCATCAGCACGATTGTACTTCTCCATAATAAATGGAATTATCTTTGCTGTATCTGCATCATCAACCGTAGAGTCATCAGTATCCTCTAGGATAATTGCATCATCTTCGATAAAGCCTTCGTTTTCTTCTGCCATTTATTTGTCCTTAATATCCAAACGTGGAATCTGCTACATTCATACCACCTGATGGTCGCCCATTTGGATCATAATCAAATATGCTAAACCGTGGTCTTGACATGATACCATAACGTAATGCATCGTACAAGTGATCTTCTGAGGTAGTATCTATATCTTCTGGGTTTCTTTTGTCTATGGGTAACGCAGGTAATTGAGCTACCATGTTAGTACATGTATCAAAGAATACTAAGCGTGGTTCTTCGGTATATTCATCTACCTGTAACCTTCTATGTATCTCATTCTTACCTGCTACACGTGAACCTTTTGATCTATCTGATGGTCGCCATCTGCAACCTCTTTGAACCATTTGTTCTGCTAGAGAAGGTCCTGTATCACCACGCTTGTGCCATAGTGAGCTATCAAGTACTCCATACTTAATATTACCATCTCCAGCTTCTAAGTCAAGTACTTGATCAGCTAAATCTGCAGCTAATACTTTACTTACATATAACTCACGATACACTATTAGTTGTTCACTAGGTGATACCGCAAACCATACTACACCAGATTTACTACCATATCCATAATCACACGCTCTAAACTTAACCCAGTTACTTGGTATATCGAATGGTTCAATTACGTGTTTAGTTCTATCGAACTCAGTAAACGCTGCACCTTCTTTGATATCCCAATCACCTTCTAGTAATTGTCTTCTTTGCTGTTCTGGTAGTGATAGAAGCATTGCTTCGTAATCACCTTGTTCAGCTAAGTATGGATTATCTGATAGTCTTGCAGGTATAAATTTACGTTTGAATAAAGCTTTACCAGCTTTCTCGTGACCTGCAGGGTATCTTAATACTTCAGTTGTTTCAATATCAGTAGCATCAAATGATTTATTATGAGGTGCTGGATCAATAAACATCTTCTTAACCCAATGGTGGCCTCTACCACCGGGGTTAGTCGTAGCCCTCATATATACAGGTAAATCACTTGCAGTAGATCGTAAACGTGAGCGCATGTAGTTCCAAGCAAACGGTGTAGGCCACTGTGTAAGTTCGTCAAAGCCTATCCAACTAAATGCTAAACCTTGGTATCTTAATACATCATCCTCTTTATCTAGGTATGACATCCACAGTCTTGCACCTGATGGTGCTGTCCATTGCATCTTACGTTCTGACCATTTGATACCCGGCCATATTTTAGGATACATTTCTTGAGACTTAAATATAAGTTCTCTTAGTTCTTCTGTCGTATGTCTTAATAGCAATCCTGAGAATGATGGGTGTCCCATAAAACGTAATGGATCAGCTAACATAGCATACGACTTACCACCACCAGCACTGCCACCATATAGTACTTCACGTTCACCTGCGGCAAGGAAGTCCGTCTGTGGTCCAGCATTAGGTTTAAATATTACATTATGCTGTTCTTCAACTTTAGCTAAATCATGATCAACTAAAACTTTAGGCGGCTCTGGTTTCTTCTGTGTCTTCTTTTTCTTTTGCACCGAGTCTTGTGCGCTCGATTTCTTCCGCTTTGGCGATTGCCTTTTTCGCATAGTCTGCCCATCTGCGAAGGCTTCCAGCTTTGTTTTTTCTTTGTCGCTCATTATCTAACCGTTTCTTTAAACCTACATGAGAAATAGTTCTACCAGTATTTCTAGTCAACCAGTTAGCAACTTCTCGATATGAATACTGTTTTAAGTATTTCTGTGCTTGCTCAAGCATATCAAGTTCTGCACTGATTGGCAAGAGTATTCCTTTATCTTTTGGGTCTAATTCATAACCAAAGGGAATTGTTCTTGCTACACGTGGGATTGATACCCATCTACTATTTTCTTTAAGGTCTGTCGGTTGAGGTAATTTCCATTTACCTAATGGTTTAGTCATCATCTTCCTGTGCTTTTTTAGCTGGCATCAACATGACACCACCCTTAGCTTCTACTTGCATCTTCTCAGTTTTAACTAAGCCAGTACGATCAAGTAGTTCTTTTGCTGCAGTCATCTTATCACGTATACCTAACTCAGTAGGATCATATAGTGCACCTACCATAGCCATAGCTGCTTTAGGTACATTACGTGCTAAGTAGCTGTGAGTAACATCAATGATTTCTTCTTTGAGACTATTCGTTATTTCTGTGTTAGAAGTATTAGCTGAATAACCTGCAATGATCTTAGCACTGGTAATATCTCCACCAGCTTCATCCATAAGGACTGCTAAGAACTTCTTCTGTCTATCTGTTAACTCACGTGCCATATTATTATTCCACCATGTGTAATGCTTGTTCAAGCGTTTCTTTGTTACGCCTAGACCAACCACGTCCAAATGTTTTGTACGTATCTAATCCTTCATAGAACCCTTGTCTTACTGTATATACATAATCAATAATATACTTAGGGTCTTTCTCCATAACAAGTTGTAGTGTCTTAGGACCAATAGCACCATCTGCTGTAGCACCTACTGCACGTTGTATAGCTTTAGCAGGTCTACCACTACCACTATTAACAGCCCAATCGAATGCACACCAATCTACCCCCGATGGAAGTTGATCACCTTTGACTCTATCCCAATAGTTCTGTTTATATATTGGGGCTACATCTTCTGGTGTTAAATCACGCATCTCTTCTTCTGTAGA
>Ga0181396_1000178_pt1 | contig 14707 bp, 7 predicted proteins | sample 19SPOviralmetaG_FD_130125 | JGI IMG/M metagenome (GOLD analysis project Ga0181396, IMG submission 130125) | Marine viral communities from the oligotrophic San Pedro Time Series (SPOT) site, San Pedro Channel, CA, USA - 19 SPOT_SRF_2011-01-11 | ecosystem: Environmental > Aquatic > Marine > Strait...
AATGAAGCGCACACTCATAACTTTACTTTCAATTATTTCTGTAGCTAAATCTGCCGTTATAATCTCTACAGGAGGTATAATACGAAAAATAGACCCAACAGGGAACCCTACTATTAACCCTGTAATTAATCCTATAAGACCTACCTCGATTAGTAGTGAGGAAGTCGTAGAGGCATCTGAAAGCGAAGATAAAAAAGAAGATTCAATTATTACTTGGGATGCAGAAGAAGAGGATATTTATGATTTTTATGATGCTCCGAATTGGGATTTTTCAGAATCAGACTTGAAAGAGTTGGATCGAGATTCTGCCATCACTAGCATACTAACCATAACAGATGCTAAAATACTTGAGGATAGCCCTTCTTATTCTAACATTGAAATTGGAAATGGGTTTTCAGTTACGTTAAAATCTACGGATTTTACTTTCCAAAACAACAATGGTTTTACTGGAGTGAAGGATGATGATGGTGTTTACTCTACTCTGAATATAACTGAAGGATCGAGTATGGACGCTATGTTTTCTGCAATCGGCCTAAAGATAAACGTAGATTCAACTAGCAGCTTGACGCTCCGAGGGGCTGGGGACTCAATAAATAGCCAAACAGAAAGGTCTATTGTCAATTTGTCTCCAAACGCCAGACTTACTTTAAATTCAGTAAAGGAGTTTTCGGAACAAGGGAATGATATCTACTTAAACGGTGTGTCCTTCTCCCAAAATCCTTCTATTTTGAAGTTTAATGGCACTACAGGCACTGCAATTCCAGAAGCACATTTAATTCTCTTGAGTGCCATATCCACAATATTCCTTTTAAGTCAAAGAAGAAGATGGTAATATTTAATCAAAACTATTTCCCACTGGGGAAATAAAGTTGCCTCTCAAGTTTGCGAAACCTAGCATCAGAATGCCAGACTTCGTTTTTTTGCGGAGTGTAAATACCTTCTTCAGTCTGAATCGGCTGACCCTTCTGAAGTTTTAGAGTAGAAGGCTGATAAATGTTTAAATCTTGAACGCTCTGAGATAAGTCTTTCGCGCAAGAGGTCAGCCCGATCAGAGTCATTACTACCGCCGCGCTGCCTAAGATCTTCGATTTCTTGAATAATTTCATATTCTAATTTCTTGTGTTTATTGTGCAAATCATAGTAAAATTGTTTATTTTTAAGAGCTAAAAACAATTCTAAAGATTTTAAAATAGATTTTATTAACGTCAACATTAAGCCTCAACCCCATGAGTATAGATTTTTTTCTCTGTTCTCTGTAAATCATCAGATACTTGAGTCACATAACCATCGACTGCTCTTGCACAATCAATAGCCCAATCGCGAGAGCCTTTAAGTTCAGCGCTGTAAGCATGATGATATTCGCCTTTCCGAGTGTAAACTTTGTAAAGAATTGTTTTTGTTTTCATTTGTTAGGAATAAATTCTAGAGAAATATTTCCGACATTCTGTTTATTGTCTGACAGATGCCCATAGATAATAACAGCCTTAGACAAAAAATCAATACCTTTTTCATCTAAAAGGTAAGTATCCTCCCCGTCAGAGAACTCTCTTAACAGCCCATGCTTGATCTTTTTTGTCCCTCGCAACAAAAGATCTTTACCCATAAGATGAGCAGTAGTCTTATTAGCCCCTATAACTTTAAATTTAATTGTCATTATATCTCTATTACACCAAACGACTGTATTATTATCGTCATTAAATATTATGACTTTTTTATCATACCTTTCAATCCATTTTTTATAGGACTGAACTTTATATTTTCTTCTTATCTCGCTCTTAACGTAATTTTTACCCAAAGTTTCCACTGCGTGGTCTAAAAAACTTCTTGCTGTAGCCATCAGGTTTAAACTTCCGAAGTGTTTGCTAACGCCGAATATAAATGTCAAATCTAAATAATCTCCGACATCCGAGAAGAAAGCAGCCGCTTTAAATTTAGAATCCTCTTCGACAGTATAGACCTCACAAGTTCGACAATACGTGGCGAATAAAGTTTCTATTTTTTGCCTCCTCAAATGCCGTGACCTTATATGATCTAAATCATAAGGCTTAGAGCTTAAGAAGAAGTTGTAGAACTCAAACTCTAATTTTTTATCATACCCTTTTAGATGTGTAATTTTCACTTCTTTTTAATATTATATACTAATAAAGTGTAAATTACATTATGGCGGAAGAAGGAAAGAATAAAGTAGCAAGTAGTCTATTAGATCTACAGCCAACCGCAATATTGGAAATGTTTAGGGTTTACCCCGACAGGATCAACAAACCAGATCAATGGTTGGGTTTTCATGGAGGATCTGTTTATTCTGACTGTATACAATGGCAAGGTTACAAATATCAACCTTTAGCTATGGAGAGTGAAGGTTTCGACATATTGGGGGATGGTAAGTTAGCGAGACCTAAAGTTAGGGTAGCTAATGAAAATAATATTATAACTCAATTATTACAAGTCCACAAAGACTTTAAGAACGCTAAATTTGTAAGGAAGAGAGTTTCTGTAAAATTTATTGATGATGAAAACTTCGAAGGAGGTAACCCCTTTGGAGAGTCTGACCCTAAAGCAGAATTAACAGATGAGACTTGGTTGATGGGTAGAAAAACTCAAGAGTCTAGGCTTTTTGTAGAGTTTGAATTAAATTCCCCATTAGACCTTGAGAGTTTTAGTGTCAATTCTAGAAGCGTTGTTTCTAAATTTTGTTATTGGCAATATAGAGGAGAGGGATGTAGATATCAAGGCTTACCTATAGAAAGAGATGATGGGGAAAATTTCCAAGATCTCAATGGTAGTGGAGTAGCTCCAAATTATTCTCCACCAACTAATTCCACAGTTTCATTTTTTAATGATCCCTCTGCTATATGGAGCATTTCAAGAGACTATGTTAAAGGTGATGTGGTTATAACGGAAAGTCCCACTATTTTCCTAGCTAATCCTAATCCAAATCTAAAAGGAGAACCTTTAAAGACTGCTTACGTATGCGTTCAAAGTAATAAAGGACAATCCCCAGAAGGAAATCCTAGTTTTTGGCAAAGAGATGGATGCACAAAAAAACTTTCCGCATGTAGAAAACGATTTAACACTATTGATTTAGTAGCTTTTAAAGAAAGCCAAAATATTAATACTGGTTTTAACGCTATTCAAATCTCTGGTATGCCAAGCTTGGATAACCCTTTAATACCAGCTCACACAGGATTGTTTCACAGTACCGCATTAGGATTGACAGGTCAACTCACGGGTGAATTCACTATTATGGGCTGGGTTAACATAAATATAAATAGCCCAGTAGGAGCAGGAATATTAAGCACTTCACCGAGAGACGACCAAAATTGGCCAAATACTCAATGGTTAAACGTTAATGCTAACACTAGTTTATTAAATCTACCACAAGGCTCTAATACAACTAGAGGTAACAAAACTAGTCAAATTGCTGCTAATTATTTTGGCTACGCGATTGGGAGTTCTGAAGCTACCAAAAGAAACGCTTACAGAAATATATATTTGCACGAAGAGCAGTCAGCTGGAGATTCAAGAGAATGGGTTCAGTACATTATCACTAATGCCCAAGGAGCTGAAGTTATCAATGGAGATGGAGAAGATCAAGATACATTGATCAAGTTTTATGTTAATGGCGAAAATAGATCAGAAAATCGAGTAAAATTAGGAGGTCAAGCTACTAATAATAAAGGGAATTTCGCTAGTTTGACAGAAAGAAAAGCTTTGTCTTGGGCTGGAGGCGATAAAGCTCTACCTCAGACTTTTATGTTGGGGGCAGTAGAGTTTTATCCAGGAAGGTTAGGGTATAGAACACCAACTAACCACACAAACGCTTACACTACCTCAATGAATGGAGCGCTTGGTCCTTGGGCAGTATGGAACAGACCCCTCAACGACGAAGAAATAAAATTCCTTTATAAAAGTATACCCAGCCCTAATATTGTTTCCAATACTTTAGATTTCGCTCCTAGAAATTATTATGAATGCGTTGGAAGATTCGGGACATTAACAGGAAGCGGTGATGGTACACTTTCTTACGGAAAAGATAGTCTAGTTGCTTGGTGGGACGCTTCAACTGGATTAATCCCTGCTTCATTTGGCGCTATGGGAATGTTAGATATCCACACAGGAAATCTCCATTTAACAGGTAGTGGAGAGTTTGCAGGTATACTTCAAGATTATAAAGAAGCCCCGTTAACACTTTTACCAAACCCCACCCCAGAATTTCCTAACTTCGGAGGATTTCCTGGAACTGATGGATTTAGTTATGCAAGAGATACACAGGTGTAAAGGAGAAGTTACTGCGCTCCACAAAATAAAAGAAATGTCTCATAGGCATTTTACTCAAGAGATATGTGGGTTTTTAGGCTATGATAATGAGAAAAAAGAATTTATTGTCCAGCGCGAAGACAATATAGCTGAAGACCCTAGATCACACTTCCTTATCAACCCTTTGAGCTACCTACTTTTCAAAGACTCTTGTAGTATGGTAGGGGTTTTTCATAGTCATATAGTAGGAAATGAAAAAGAATCAGAATTTGATGTGAAAATGGCAGATAATTGTTGCCAGCCATTCTTAATATACAGTCTTAACACAAAAAAAATAAATATTTATACGCCCAAAACCATAGAATCAGATGTAAATATATTGGAAAGGGTAAAGGCTGTAAAATGACAATAGTAAATATACATGGAATTCTAGCTAGAGAGTTTGGAAACTCATTCAAATTAAGCCTACCCAACCCAAAAGATGTCTTAGAGGCTATAGACTGTAATAGAGAGGGTTTTCTGCAGAGATTAGTGCAGTTGCAGAAAGAAGGGCTTTGTTATGACCTTATAATAAACAAAAAAAGAATCACTAATGGCCCAGATATGGATAACATATCGGATGCAAATACGATAGATTTAGTTCCAGCTATCTCAGGTAGTGGCCCCGCAATGGGACCAATTCTAGCAGCTATCTTTCCATCGCTAAGTGGAACGGTAGCGCTTAAGGCCATAGCTTTTGTAGCTAATGCCGTCCTTTTTGCATCAATTAGTTACGCATTAGCACCCAAACCTGAAAACGAAGCTCTAGAAATTGAAGCTGATGGATCAAAAAGTTCCCTTATTTTTACTAACACAGTAAACGTAGCCAGCCAAGGTTCTCCAGTTCCTATAGGTTATGGGAGATTAAAAGTAGGCTCACAAGTTGTGCAAGCTACGATAAAATCGTTCCCTCAACACCAAGAGCCTTCAAAAGCTCTAGGGGCTGATAGAGATAATCCAAATTTTATAGGTAATAGACCATTATGAAACACCTCCTTAAAAAGTTAAGTATTGCAGGAGCGGGAGGTAAAGGTAGTAAACCAAAACCTCCTATTTATAAACCGCCTGTTATGGGGGAGCTTCAATATGGAGCTTCTCACAGTTATGCAGAAACATTAGATTTGGTAAGTGACGGACCTATCGAGGGGATTGTAAATTCAAAAGGACAATTAGTAGATGGTTTAAACATCTTACAGGGTATTTACTTAGACGATACGCCTGTCGCTGTTACTAATCAATCCGCCACAAATTCTAATGAAGTCACAACTTTAGAACTCGAAACTTTTGATTCTTTAAATATGGAATTGAATAGCACAGAAGGAGTTTTATATCTAAGTAAATTTTTTCAAGAAATAGCACAAACTACCAAAAGAAGCAAAGCTGGCAAAATAACCTCTTTAAAATCCAACCCAGAAGGACCAATAGACGTTTTCGAGGCAGACTCCTCAAATAATGCCAACATGGTGTTTATGAGGACGATGACAAAGACCCCAGAAGTGAGCGGGACTTTCGTAGGACCACCTATTTTACCCACTTTCAGTAGAATTTCAAGTTATGCTATTTTTATAAGGCAATTCATTAAATATAGAGATTCGGGTACAGCTCAAACATTCCATCTGTATTTAAATAATGATTTTTTATCAGCTAATGACGCAGACGCAGCTTACAGAAATAATAGTCAACCCACAGGGGAAATAGAGGGAGGGAGTTTAATATGGACAAACAATTCTTCTTTAGATACGTCGAAATTTTTATTAGCTTTGAACCCTAATATTTCTCCTAAAATATTTAGGAAAAATACTGAAATCCTTACTAACTTAACATTACCAGATCTTAATACGATTTTAAATTTGTATAATAATAATGACGCAGGAGAAGTGAATCAGCTGCAGAAAGAATTAGCAGCTAAAACTTTGTCGAGAATAGGATGGGAAAAAGGTGCTGTAGATTCTCTTTTATCTAATTACTTAGATAATAGGATTGAAGGAGTAGTTATATGCAAGGTAAACTCATCAAACACTAATTTAAACAAAAATATATTAGACGGGGATGCGTTGATGAAAATGGAGACCGTCCCGTATGGAACAAAATACGGGTTAAACATCGCAACCCGACTGAGAAATTTAGGTGCAAGGATTACAGATGTTACTTGCCCAGAAATTTTAAGCGATGGTACTCTAACTGGAACTATGCATGGGTTCTTAATTTTTGAATTTCCCATGCAGAATCAAGTCGGCGATAATACGTTTAAGACCACAGACGGAGTGGCTCATGATTACGGAAAAACTTACACATTTCAAATCCCCTCTTACATCATAGAATTCCTAAAAGATGTAAATTCATTCAAATATGGAAAAAAAATTGAAGAAGGATCAAATTCCACAATTTTGTCATTAGATTCTACAATTAATTCCATTCAAAATAATCAATTAAAGTTTAATTATAGTAACGTATTAGCTGAAATCCGCAAAGGCAAAGAAAGTCAAACGCCTTTCGATAACTTTAAAAAGATTTTTATAGATCACCCTTACAGCAGAGAATTGTTCGGTCCTTTTGGGACGGCTACAGCAGGGGGTAGCGCGATAGATGCTAATGAACAAGAAAACGCTCCTCAACGTATCTCTGCTAATACACAAATGTTAACTAGATCTGCAGTTGTAGAAAGGGATGCTACTAATTTTAATACAGAATTAGGTCAAAATGGACTACCCACTTCAGAAGGAAGTGATGATATAAGACAAGATGTTGAGAAAAATCCTCGTAACTATTCAACTTGGGGCAATAGCTCTTTCCAAACATTTGACGAAGCAGCCATCCCAGTCGTCCACACAATTTACAATCCTAATGTAGAAGAAGTTTTTATTACTTTAGATGTCTCCTCCCTCAGAGATACTCTTGTTAGAGATGTAAGCGACGTTAAGAACAACAATCTCGCAGATAATGAAGATTTAAAAACAGGCACGACTTTCCCAACAGTTTTAAATATAAAAGTCGAAACTGGTTTTATTGATGAAAATGGTGATCAAGAAGTAAAGAAAAGTTACAACTATAGAATAGTAGCTTTGATAGAATCAAATACTTTAATAGATATAGGTAACCCTGATTATAATTCATCTGGCGGCAAAGAATTCGTTGTAGAACTAACTAATCCAGATGATAATGAAAATTATCTTTCTCGCCCCTTTAAACTGCCAGATAATAAGGCTTCGGCAACTACGCTTACCTCCGATGGGGAGCTAGGCATAGAAGCGGGTGTTATTAATCAGATGCAAGATAGGAAAAGATTTATAAAAATCGAAAAACTTTCTTATGAAACTAATTCTGTTTTATTATCTAAAGTCGTATCGGTTAGTAAAGTAACAGAAATAATTAATGCAGATTTACCCTATCCCTTCTCCGCTATAATCGGGACTAAATTAGATTCTAGAGCTTTTAGTAGTATACCTAGAAGAAGTTTTGATTGTAAACTCAAAAAAGTTAAAGTCCCTAGTAATTATTTCCCTACTAATGGAGGTATAGATAAAAGATACTATGATACTGTAGCTGAATTTCAAAACGCCACTCGATTACAAAAGTTAATTTACAAAGGCGATTGGGATGGTTCTTTCCATGAGGAATTGCAATGGACAGATAATCCAGCATGGATACTCTATGATTTATTAACTAACGTAAGATATGGAATGGGTTCTCATATCAACGCAAACAACATAAATAAATGGCAACTTTATAAGATAGGAAAATTCTGCGATAATGTAGATAACGAAGGCAACTTCTTAGGAGTAACTGACGGGAGAGGTGGGATAGAACCCCGATTCTCTTGCAACGTAGTATTTGATCAAGGGCAAAAAATATTTGACGCTATAAATACTATCGCATCTCTCTTTAGAGGCCGAACTTTCTTTAGTAACTCTGAAATTAATTTCGTTGATGATAGACCTAGAGCAGCAGTCAATCTTTTTACTAATGAAAGCGTCAAAGACGGTTTATTCTTCTACTCAAACAACAGGAGAGACGAGCAATTTAATACCATAGAAATAGGTTACAGAGATAGATTCGACAATTACACTCCGAAAATAGAAGTTGTTGAAGATGAAGAAGATATCAAAGAGAGAGGGATCTTTAAAAAACGTATAGAAGGGGCTGGTATAACTTCTAGAGCTATGGCTCGTAGAGCAGCTCAGCATCAAATCTTTTCTAAAATACGAGAGAACCAACAAGTAGCTTTTACTGCTGGACTAGAGACTCTCTTATGTAAACCTGGAGATTTAGTTATAGTAGAAGATGAACTAAAGACCAATATAACTAATTTTGGCAAGATTTTAGATGTCAACCTAGAGGATGAAACAATTAGACTTAGTAATACATCCTCTTCTTTGATGACTACTGGAGTTTTAACTATTTACAACCCCACTGGTATCGACAGTATTAATGATCTAAATATCGCAGCGAATCAAAATAGGCAACGATATGATGGTTTTACTATTACAGGACTAACTACAAATCCTTGGAAAGATTTTACTGGCGATTACAGTTTCTCAAATTACACAGCAGGTTACGATCAATCTACTGGATTTAGCACTGGTGAGACTAGATATGCTGAATACGCTTCTTACACAGGTATTTCAGGCAAAAATATATATTTTGAAACAGGTGTAACAGGATGGATTTTTGGATCTGGAGATGCCAGATCTTTATACTCTGGAGATTTTATATCTAAAGAGACAGGGACACAAACACTCACAGATTTTAATACTGGTAGGATATGTGTTTTAAATATGGCCGCTATAGATAAGAGGGGGGCTAATTTTCAATTTGGAGGTTTTGATTCTGACAGTTTTAGGGGCTACACTAGAGGTGTAACTGATTTAGAGTTATCTGGTCTAGCACCCAAACAAATAATTGATATTAATGTAACTGGAACCGCAACTAATTTAGACTATGGATGCTCCCTTTCGGGTTTTAGTGAACCAGAGCTTTTAAAATCTATTCATTTGGGAAGCGCAGCGAGATTCCAAATTAAAGATGCTAGCCCCTTCTTTTACAAAGTAATTTCAATGAAAGAAGAAAATCCCAATGAATACCTTGTAACTGCGACAAAGTATGATACTGGCAAATTTAATCTGATTGATAAAAATATAAGTATAGAAGAAAAAGCTAATACATTTAGCTATCAAGTAGCCCAAACAATCAACGGGGTAGTCTATGAAACTTTAGACAATCCAACTTTTGTGGGAGAAGTTACAACTGGTATACCCAACGTAACAGATAACACCTTCAATATATCAGGAAATTGGACTGCTGTAGCTAATAGCACTGGTTATGGTGTAAGACTAACTCAGCCAAACGGCCAAATATTTGATACCAGCACGACAAATACTAATATTGTTATTGATGGATTAAATCAAGTGGGAGTTTTTAATCTTGGTGTAAATGCTCTTGGGAATATGGCGAGAAGTTGTGGAGACAATGCTTACTATGATTCTCCATATATAAATACTGGACTGTTTATTGTTTATGAAGATTCTCTAAGTAGCCCAGTTTCATTCTTAAATACAATCACCATCTTATAATGAACTATACAGGCTATTCAGTTTTAAAAGTCACTAAAGACGATGGAGCATATACTTATGGTTTAGATGCATATTCTCTAGCTACTGGAGCTACTGGAGCGGGTGGGTATTTAAGTTCTTACGCAAACCCTACTATTGATTTTATCCACGGTATAACTTCAGGCAATTATCCGCTACCGACAGGTGGTTTACAGCCTTCCGATTTCGTTTACACTGGAGAAGCTACTATCATAGGAGGGGCGACTCCAAATGGCGATATAAGAGGAGAAGCAACTGGATTTTATAGATTCGGGACTACAACTCCCTACTCCCTAGAAAAAAATACCAGATATTCTGGGGCTTTATACGCTGTTTACAAAGTATCTCCAAGTGAATCCCACTATCAGAAGATAGGTATAGGAACAAATCTCACACAGATAAACGCTTCTGGTTACTACGAAGGTGATTTTACTACTCGCAACATCCACGAGTTTGAAAGCAACTACATTCCAGATTTTGATGATCCAACTAAAATAATAACAGGTAGTGGAATATATAAAAATGGAAGTGATGTTTCTTTAAAGTTTAATATATTAAACAGAAATAAAGATCTACTGACTTCTTCCTCTGAAATAGCGGCAGACCCTTTTGTAGATAAGCAAATATTTAGCATTCTAGACTCAGATTCTAATGTCGTATTTCCCAACTACAGAACAAATGGAGATTCTACTTTTACTTTTTCACGATCTCAAAACATAGATGTCTTTGGTTCTTATAATAGGAACTTTGGCATAAGAAATGAGATTGTAAACCAAGATGGAGGCATAAGCACGGGAGAATTTTACTTGTATGCTAATACAGCAACTTTTGATAAAGTAATAGTTCAGGCTTCTGGCGAGACTTCTTTAAATGAAAACCCCGCTAACAACTTCCCTCCAAATACTGGAGGTATCACATCAGCTATTGATAGAGCGGATGCGATTAAATATTTTAATAATCAACCTATAAATGCTTCTGGTTCCACTGGATTCATAGAAATAACATTAAATTTTAACGAAGACCCCAATTTTACTAATTTAGGGGACGTAAATATATGGAATGGAACATCTGGAGATTTCACCACAAACAAAAGTAGTTTTGTAGGCAGCTATCCATTAAATTTATTACAAGAAGGCCAAAAGATAGCGCTTACTTCTAATGATGGTATTAAAGAAGGTACTGGGCTTTTCTTTAAGTTGGTAGCAGATAGCGATGTAGGTTTTGAGCCAGAGGTCTTTACAATGGGACCATATACTCTTGAGCCTAATGTCGAAGGCGCAGATTTAAATGTCTATAATCAAAGCCTTGAGCAACAAATTATCGTATCCGACCTTTCTATTCAGGCTGGTGTAGATGGAAATACAACAAAAGGTGGTCATTTTGCAGTAGGGGCAAGTGCAGTTAATTCGACACAAATGTTAATTCAGGGTAATAATACCAGTGTCGAAATAGCAAATAGCGGAGGATACTCTGTTAGCACTGAACAAAAAGCAGCAGTAGCTTCTGTTGCTGGAAATATATACTCCACAGGATCAATGATCGCGGGAGGATCAGGTCATCACATTAGTGGAGATTTCGATACTATTGCTGGAGGTATGCTAGGTAATATTTCTGGTGGCGACTTCAACTTTATAGGAGGTGGATCAGGTGTAGATATTGTGGATTCTTTTTATTCATCAAGCGTGGGTGGATTTAACAATGATATTTCTGGTTCCTCTTACTCTATTATTGGAGGAGGCGAAAATAATGTTATCACAGGATCTTCCTATTCTTTAATTGGAGGTGGATCTAATAATAAGATAGATGAAAGCCCCGAATCTATTATAATCGGTGGTCGAGGTAATTTAATTAAAACAGCCCGTGGTGGACTTGGTTACAACTTAGTGGGGGCAGGTAATTCTAATGAGGTTATAGACTCTACAAATTGTAGCACTTTGGGTTATGATAATGATATCACTGGAGCTATTAACTCAGTTATCTTTGGCGGCATATCTAATAAAATTAATGGAGGGGTTGGAGCTTTTGAGGTATCGACTTCATCCATATTAGGTGGAGAAGGTAATATAATATCTTCAGGAATTACTAAATCTATCTCTTTAGTAGGTAAAGCTGGTAGAGTGGATCATGACGGAGCAGTCTTGCTTGGTGATGGTAATTTTAATCTCAAGCATACAAGTGGTGATAATACCGCTACTTTAAATTTTGCTAATGGCGTTTATGTCGAAACGACAAGTGGTCTTTATCTCAATGGAAATCCTGTAATGACGGGGACCAACTCGTTTGGAGGAGATACACTTCAGACTGTTACTAATCGCGGGAACGTAACAACCACCAGTATCAAAGCCGCACATATATCAGGAAGCAATCTTACTTTAGGTAATGGTGTTACTGATGCCTCAATTCAATTAGATGGTGATTTTGGTGGAGGTGATCTTACACTGCAAAACCTTGGTAGTAACCAAGATATCTTCTTTAAAGTAAATGATGGTGGGGTGACCACTACACCTTTTACAATACATGGTTCAACAAGCAGAGTTGGCATAGGGAGCGCAACTCCTGCTTACAAGCTAGATGTCGCAGGGGACATACAAGCTAAAGATTCTGTAGTTTTGGCAGGAACTCAAGCTGCTCGTGGTTATAGTTTCCATGATCTCGGCACCACTTGGGGTTTTAAGGGTCTTACTAGTCCTGCTAGACTAGGAGTATTAGTGCAGGGATTAGAAGCCATGACTTTTGAAAGTAATGGTAGAGTTGGAATAGGATCAATTAACCCCCAAGTCTACAAGCTCGAAGTGGCTGGAGGTATTTCTGGATCAGGTGACTTCGTAGGAACTGGAGATGGTAGTAGGATCACAAATAACGGTGTTCCTTATCTCCTTTCAGGCGATTCTCCTGCGGAGACTCAAACTCTCCAAGACGTTTGCGACAATGGAAATACGACAACGACCTCCATTATTTCTACAGGTCCGTATATCTCTGGGGTCACTGGATTGTTTTCAAACAAAGTTGGAATAGGGACAACAAATCCAAGCGACCTGCTTACCCTTAAGTCCTCTGTTGCTGGTGCTGATGATATCTTTGTCGTAAAAGCAGATGATGATGAAAACATATTCAGAGTCGGTAAGGACAATAGTGACAATGGATATGTCGAAATGTTTGATGGCTCTGCCAACAAGGATATAGTGCTTAATACAGCAGGTAATAGTTATTTCAATGGAGGATACATTGGTATAGGAACATTATCCCCACGGGCTACACTTCATGTGGATAATGGTGGTGGAGCGACTACGGGATTCTTAGTAGAGAGTAGCTCAAACAAAAATATCTTATGGGCTGAAGATAATGAATCAATTAATGCAAGATCCACATTCAATGTATATCATACCACTGTAGCATCACGCTATTTGCGTCTAGGTTGGGGTTCTATATTTGCTAATGATAACGGCAATGAACTAACATTAGGTTCTAACCGTTCTAGTAATACTGCCACAAGAATTTTTGTAACAGCAGAAGGTGCAGATAATACTCCTGCTAATACTATTCAAATGCAAGCCAATCATGGCTTGGCTATATTTTCGGGTGTCTCTACAGATACATTTGAACCAACAGCATTGATTGATGTCAGAGGAGACGCTTATATCTCTGGTAGTGTAGAAGGTACGGGGGTAGGGAACCGCATAACAAATAATGGTGTTCCTTATCTCCTTTCAGGAGATGCTGCTGGTGGTAGCACCGACACTCTACAAGATGTTACTACTCGCGGTAATACTTCAACCAACCCTATTCTTATTACTGGTGGGGCTAATGCTTTTTTATCTGTATCTGGAGCTGGAAGCACTGGACCCGAAATTAGATTAGCGGGAACATATACCACATGGGAAATCGAAAATCAATATGCTGGTGGGGCTAATAATGATATGTTCCGTATACGGAATACTGCATTAGCCAAAGATGCTTTTGTTATTAATAGAGGTAGTAATAATATTGGTATATCAGCAGCTGCTCCATCAGTGGGGTTACAACTCGGAAATAGCTCAGCAGGAGAAACAAAAACTGCCATATTCAATTCAGAGGGCGGAGCAGAAATTGGCCTTACAATAAAATCTAGAACCAATAGAGCCAAACTAGCCGTATCGGATAATGATACTACTGCTTATGTAGTAGCAGAAGGAACTATAGCCTCGTTTGGAAGAGCGGATACAGCAGCATCTACTAACATATCGGTATTAACTGATGGTAGTGTCGGTATAGGATCAACGAGTCCTACGCGCTTACTGACCTTAGAAAATGACTCTGCTACAGTAACGAATAACTCCCAGTTGAGAATCAATAATGCTGGGGCTGGTGATGCTTACATATATTTATTCGCTGGAAGTGATTGGTCATTAGGTATCGACAATAGCGATAGTGATAAATTTAAACTATGCACAACTAACGATGTTAGTGACGGGACTGAAGTGGTTACTGTTGATAGAAGTGGCAACGTTGGTATCGGAACCACCTCTCCAAGTAACGCTTTAGATGTTGTCGGTCACTTCTCTGCTACCAGTAAGTCCTTCCTTATTAATCACCCAACCAAAGAAAACAAAAAGCTTCAATACGCATCTTTGGAGGGTCCAGAAAACGGAGTCTATGTCAGAGGGACAACAGACAAAGAAACAATAGAGCTTCCAGAATACTGGTCAGAACTTGTGCATGAGGACTCTATAACTGTCGTTCTTACCCCAATCGGCAAAAAACAAGATTTATTTATTAAAGAAAAATCAAATAAATTAATAAAAATTGGAGGAGCAGAAGGTTCTTTTGATTATGTAATTTATGGA
>Ga0181396_1000179_pt1 | contig 14631 bp, 18 predicted proteins | sample 19SPOviralmetaG_FD_130125 | JGI IMG/M metagenome (GOLD analysis project Ga0181396, IMG submission 130125) | Marine viral communities from the oligotrophic San Pedro Time Series (SPOT) site, San Pedro Channel, CA, USA - 19 SPOT_SRF_2011-01-11 | ecosystem: Environmental > Aquatic > Marine > Strait...
GATGGACATTCGATGAGAAGAAAGCTGGTGAACTCTATGCTGAACTTGCACAGAAACGCCATGTCATCGAGGAAGACTTAAAGGAACTATTCCCACCTTGGGAAGTAACCGAAGACTTCTATCCTAAAGTCAACAACAAGACACGTGGGTATGTGAAGGGTGAGCTGTTTGTTAAGTCTAAGACAGTCTACTTTAACCCAGCGTCTAGGGTGCACATCCAGAAGTGCCTAGTGGACAAGTACAAGTGGAGACCAAAGCAATTTACGCCTAATGGTCAAGCTAAGATCGACGAGACCATACTAAACTCCCTTCCGTATCCAGAAGCCAAAAGGTTAGCATCATACTTTCTCTTGCAGAAACGAATAGGAATGTTGGCAGAGGGTTCAGCCGCATGGATCAAGAAGTGCAGTCCTGATGGCAGACTTCGGCATAGACTAAATAGCAATTCCTGTGTCAGTTCGAGAATGTCAGCCCAAAGTCCAAACCTACAGCAGATACCATCCGCAAACTCACCCTATGGTAAAGAGTGCCGAGAGTTGTTCACAGCACCAAGGGGTTGGTATATCTGTGGTACAGACCTTTCTGGTATTGAGTTGCGGTTGTTGGCTAGTTACTTACACCCCTACGATGGTGGTGAGTATGTTAAAGTTATACTTGAAGGCGACATCCACTCATACAATGCGAAAGCATTTGGAACATCACGTTCTGTAGCCAAGACACTGATCTACTCCATTAATTATGGTGGTGGTGATGCATTAGTTGGCAAGGTTGCTGGTGGTGGTAGGGCTTTAGGTAAGAAGCTAAAGGACAAGTTTTTTAAAGAAGTTCCAGCATTTGCAACTTTAAATAAGAACTTAGAAACAGCTTCTAAACGTGGATACATCAAAGCCCTAGATGGTCGAAAGCTGACTATACGAGGCAACTCAAGCCATCGCTGTCTTTCGCAATTACTTCAGTCAGCTGGCGCGATTGTTGCAAAACATTGGCTCATGATGACCTACGACACAATCAAATCAAAATATGGCGAGGACGCTTTCATAATGGGCATGATCCATGACGAAATGCAGATCGCCTGTAAGACAAAGGAGATTGCCGAAGATGTCGGAAATATCGCTGGAACAATGGCACAAGAAGCTGGCATTGCTCTCGGACTTAACATTGCCATTGCCTCAGAATATTCCGTGGGAAAGTCTTGGGCTGACACGCACTGAGAAGAACGATTACTTAGAGAACTTATTACTTCTCTTTATAGTTATTGATCGTGCGTGGCGTAAGCCATTCACAGTCAAATCAGACTTCGCAAGAGTAGGAGCACTACACGTTGCCATAGCGGCAAGTGAAGGCTTCATAACAAACCAAATAGATGAAGATAGCTGGGGTAATCGTTGGTTCGTAACCCTAGACGGACAGGATATACATGAAGAAATCAGCAGAACTCTTAAACAAGTCATTTACGCGCCCCACATTACTCATTGATGGTGACTTGTATCTCTTTAGATCGGCTATTGCTGTCGAGCACGAGATAGACTGGGGTGATGACGTATGGTCACTTTCTACAGATTTAAAAGCAGCTAAAAAACTTTTCGTATCGACAGTTGATGCGTTCAAGAAAGAGCTGGTTGTAGAAGATGTAATTGTGACCATATCAGGCCAGAATAACTTCCGTAAAGATATTTTGGATACCTACAAAGGTGGACGTAAGAAAGTCCGTAAGCCTGTAGGATACAAAGCCCTCGTCGAGTGGGCAATGGAAGAATACGATAGCATCATGGTGGACTGCTTAGAGGCCGACGATGTCATGGGCATCATGGCTTCTTTACCCAACACCGAAGCAATCATTGTCTCTGATGACAAGGACATGAAGACTATCCCATGCCGTCTTTACAGGCCAAACGACAATGAACGGCTGGTCATTAGTGACATGGAAGCCAACAGGAACTTCCTTATCCAAGCCCTGATGGGTGACATGACTGATGGCTATGGTGGATGTCCAAAAGTAGGCATCAAGACAGCTGAGAAGATACTGGGAAACCATCCGACTTGGGATGCTGTCGTCAAACAATATCAAAAAGAAAAACTATCAGCGGACTATGCGCTGACACAAGCACGTATGGCTCGGATTCTGCGCTGTACGGATTGGGACAACGAAAAAGGTGAGGTCATACTATGGAAACCGATAAGATAGATGAAGCTGTAAACAAACCACCTCATTACAACACAGGATCAATCGAATGCATCGACGCAATGCAAGCGATGGCTGATGGCTCTCTAGTCTGGGGTCACAATGCGTACCTCTGGCAGAATGCTTTCAAGTACCTATGGCGTTGGCCTTACAAAAAGAAACCCGTCGAAGACCTCAAGAAGTGCCGCTGGTACTTGGATCGACTTATTGAACTCATTGAAGAAAAAGAAGAAACACTATGAACAACTTATTGCCTACTGACTACCAGTCCTTCATACACACCAGCCGCTATGCCAGATGGATAGAAGATGAAGGAAGACGAGAGAGCTGGACTGAGACTGTCTCTCGCTACATGGACAACGTGGTGAAATCCCATGTTAGCCGTGAGATTGCTAATGAGATTGAGCAAGCAATATTAAACTTAGAAGTGATGCCTTCTATGAGGTCATTGATGACGGCTGGTAAGGCTTTATCGCGCGACAATACAGCAGGATATAATTGCTCCTATACACCTATAGACCATATCCGTTGCTTTGATGAAGTCCTGTTTATCCTACTGTGTGGTACAGGTGTCGGCTTCTCTGTAGAAAAGAAGTATGTGAACAGCCTACCTAAGATACCTACACTTACATCAGGTGTCTGTAGGATTATTGTTGAAGACAGCAAAGAGGGATGGGCTACTGCATATAAAGAATTAATATCTGAACTATACGCTGGCAGAATACCGACTTGGGATGTTTCTAATGTTAGACCAGCTGGTGCACGATTAGCCACATTTGGTGGTAGGGCATCTGGTGCTGAACCATTAGTTGAACTGTTTGATCACACCATAGACACCTTTAAGAAAAAGCAGGGTAGCAAGCTGTCGTCTTTAGATGTCCACAGCATCATGTGCATGATCGGGTCGATTGTTGTGGTAGGTGGCGTAAGACGTTCAGCGATGATTAGTTTAAGTGATCTATCAGATGACGAAATGCGTACTGCAAAAAGTGGCGAATGGTACATCGACAACCCACACCATGCTCTAGCTAACAACTCAGTGGCATTCGAAAGCAAGCCCAGCGGTGTAGACTTCATGAACGAATGGGCTTCACTTGCGGCCTCTGGTTCTGGTGAACGTGGTATATTCAATAGACAGGCGGCTAGAGACAAAGCCCAATACGATGGTTATAGAGATAGCAACTGGGAATTTGGGACTAACCCATGTTCGGAAATAGTGCTTCGAGGACAGCGTCTTGAGGAATACACAGACCCTGAGACTGGTGAAACTAAGACTAGAGGTGTTGTCGGCACTGGTGGTCAGTTCTGCAATCTTACAGAGGCTGTCATTAGGGCTACAGATACTGAAGCTGACATCTCGAACAAGATACGTCTTGCAACTATCTTAGGCACTATCCAAGCAACCTTAACTCACTTTCCGTACCTACGTGATTGCTGGACAACCAACACTGAGGAAGAGGCACTCTTAGGTGTATCTATGACAGGCATCATGGACTGTACTTTGACTAATGGTAGAGAAGATGGGCTTGAGGATAGGCTAGACACATGGCGTAGGGTTGCTAGGGAAACTAACAACTACTTTGCAGATGAACTAGGTATCAACAGGTCAGCTTCTATAACTTGCTGTAAACCAAGTGGCACGGTTTCACAGCTGACATCATCCAGTAGCGGAATCCATGCGAGGCACTCTGACTACTACATCAGGACAGTCCGTGGCGATAACAAAGACCCACTGACACACTTCTTAGCAGACCAAGGAATACCATCAGAACCTTGTGTCATGAAGCCAGCTACTACAACTGTCTTTAGTTTCCCTATGAAGTCACCAGAAGGCTCAGTCACACGTCACGACATGACAGCGATTGAACAACTGGAGATGTGGCTAACGTACCAGCGTCACTACACAGATCATAAGCCATCAGTGACTGTTTCAGTTGGGGATGACGAATGGGCAGAAGTCGGTGCGTTTGTCTACCAGTATTTCGATGAGATGTCTGGTGTTAGCTTCTTACCGAGGTTTGATCACACGTATGCACAAGCACCTTATCAAGACATCAGCGAAGAGCAGTATGAAGCCGCACTATTCGCAATGCCTAGCAAAATTGATTGGTCTGAATTGTCTAAATATGAGACTGAGGACACAACTAAAGGCTCACAAACTTTGGCTTGTACTGGTGGAACTTGTGAACTTGTAGATATCTAAAAATAACCAAGGAGAGGCTAATGAACCGAGAGGATTTGTTAAGAATACAGCACAAGTCTGTGGCAGATATTGAAAACAAAAGAATGCGTGAGACATTCAGAATTAACAGCTACGCATTTGGGGACAACTGGGACTGGCACAAAGCACGTCAGGCCAGTGGCTCTAATGGTGGAAGAAAGAATGCCCAGAGACCTTGGGCAAGGAAAGAGAGCAGTGATGAAAGATAGTGTAACGCATTGTCCAAAGTGCATGGTGAAGACTAGAATAATTGAAACAATACCCCACTTCAAATATGGCTATCCATCTAAAAGAAGGCAACGACAGTGCCCTCAGTGTGGAATGCGAAGGATGACAGTAGAAATACCGATAGAGCAGGGGGATAAGTATTTCTCATGTTCACAGTCGAAATAGAGTCAAACTATACGAAAGTTGTTTCAGTAGATGCGGATGGTAGGTTTGAAGATGTAGAAATGTACCTAGAAGATAACGGCACAGTGTTTGTACGACAGTTCGCTGATGAACTAGGAGAGTTTCAACTAATAGCCATAAACTATAAACAACTACTAGACTTATTAGCCTCTTTAGATGCCCATGATGGCGTTTATATAACTGAGGTGGGTGGAGAGCAGGGAAGTCATCTCAAGGATGTCTAGCTACTGCTCTCCGTTGTTACCGAAGTAACGCAAACACTATGCACCATACTAATGGACATGTCAAATGACATAGATTTTTAAAAGTATCATATAGAAACAAAAAACACAGATCGTCCGACATAAGACAGCGATCTGTGTTTTTTGTCATTATAGCTACCATTTAGTACGATTAGCCCAATAAGCCGCTGACATTTTGCCCCTTTTGATGTTCTTTCCATGCCTTGCTTTAAAACTTGCACGTTTCTTTTTCATCTTAGAGGACTCACCAGCTTTGGGTTTACCAGCTGTCTTGGCTCCCTGTTGTCCAAAGCGTATCATTTTTATCGTACTGCCTTCTTTAGCTAGGACGACATGAGACTTTGTAGGGTGGTTAGGTGTACGTTTGGGCTTGTTGTATCCTGAGAACTTCTCTCCCCGATATTCTACCATTATTCTGCCATCTCCATAGCCTGATGAAGTGTCTCAGTGTTTCTTCTGCTCCAGCCTCTACCGAAATGCTTGTAGTCATCTAGGCTCTCATAGAATGCCTGTCTGACTGTGTAGACGTAGTCGATGATAAACTTAGGATCTTTCTCAGCGATTAGCCCAAGGGTCTGGTTGCCTATGGCTCCATCTTGAGTAGCACCTACTGCACGTTGTACTGCTTTAGATGGTCTACTTTTTCCCGAATTTACACACCAGTCCAGAACCGCCCAGTCTAAGCCCGATGGAAGGTCATCGAAGCGAATAGGATCGGCGTAGTTCTTGCGGTAGATTGGAGCTACATCATCAGGCGTAAGGTCACGCATCTCTTGTTCAGTAACTGGGCGATCCATCCAGTCTTCATAGACACGTCTAGTCACACCAAGGTTTGTCATGCCCCCATTATCCATAGGGTCATTTACATAGCCGCCCTCATGTTCCAGAAGCATCGCTAGACACTTATCAAAGTTACTCTTCATTTATTCACCTTTTTAACCTTTTCGAATGAACGTAAACCGCCAAGACCGAGCATTCCCATCAACACTGGCATCATCACAGATGTATCAGCCTGTGGGACAACTACCCCAAGTGGAGCAAGTAGGGGCGAGATTAGGAAGTTTACTGCCATCCCTAGAACACAAATCCATGCAACAGCTGGTCTCCATGAAGACTGAAACCAGTTACCTTTAGCTTCCTCTTTGTTGACTGCTAACTGCGCGAGTGAAAGTTCTTGGGCATGTTTCTCAGACATCGTTGCTATCTCATGTGCGAGAGCCGCCGCTTGGTCTTTATCAGGAATAAATTTATCTAGTAGCCCAGCGACAGGGCTTATCAATGATTGTATCATGTGTAATCCTTAGTTTAATGGATTGCTGGCAAGACTGTCATAAGCCTTCCAAATGTCGTCTATCTCAGTCTGGTAAACATCCAGCTTATCGCCGATCTGGTCCGTGATTGTACTCGACTTTTCAACTTTAGAACGTAAGTCCAGAAGTTCTTTCTGTTGCTCCAGTATTGTTTGCATTTGCGTACTAATCGTCGATAGCCGCGTGTTAAGACCTCTGACATCATTATCTTGTACCGCCTGTTCTAGTGCTTGTATGCGTGAGTTGAAATCTGTGGCTCTGACGTTGAACATGTCAGCTTCAGTCGTCACAAGATCAATCCCAGCTTCTACGTCATAAAAGCGATTGAGGGTGTCATACCCATAATAAATACCGCCGCTGATTGCAGACAGTATTGGCAAGGCGGCGGCTATGTACCACCCTTTGAAGGTGAAGCCGCCAACCTTTAATTCTGTGTCTTCCATTGATTACATGTCCTTAGTTGGAGACCCATGCTGTTGCATGTATGTGTTTGCACCATAGATGTCTGAAGCATCCCTCATGTCATCTGTTAGATAGCCAGACCAGCCAGTACCATTGCCGTCCCAAGTAATCACAAACTCATCGACATTCTGTGTGTACGTGATGGCTGTGTAGTTACCAGCGACTAGATTATTAGTGGCTGTGTAGCTGTCTATAGATGAAGTTAGGTCTGTATTGTTTGCCGCCGCCATGAATGCACCAGCTTGCTGTGCGTACTTCTCGACGTTATCAACTGCATCGTTGTACGTGGCAACTTCAGACGCCTGTATGGAATACTCATCTGTCTGTATCATGTCCTGTAGCGCAACTTGTTCTGGCTTCGTGTCAGCTTCAGCCGCAACTGCGGATACTGATGTAGCTGTAGCAAGAACGGATGTTGCTGATGTCAGTAGGTCAACAGCCAGTGTTAGTTGGTTCATTGCCGCTGTGTGCTCTTGAGTAAATAATTCAGCTGCATTTGAGGCAGTAGCATAGTCGTGTGTACCCACCTTATCCAAGGCCGCTTCGTATGCTAAGAACTGGGCATTTGTTATCTTACCATCATCTAGTGCATCGTCGATCACGACACGTCCAACTGTTGCATATCCAACAGCACCATTGACTAGCTGTCCACTTGCAAGCAGTTTGTTATTTATGATGTCAATCGTTCCCTTCAGTTCGGTTATCTTCTGTGCCCCCGTCTGATTGTAATGATCTGGTGGTTGATATGACTCTGCGTGTACTACGGAACCGCTGACTAATAGTGCGGTTGTCGCTAACAGTAGCAACCTTTGCTTTTGTTTCTTCATCACTTAAATCTTCTCCAATTCTGAGCAAGGTGTCCCAGAAGACTTTGCTGGGCTCGTAGCCAACAATGTATATCTCTGGGTGTTCTCTATATTTATCTATTGCCGCTTTACCCATTAGGATTTTACCAGTGACAACATCCATAATTGGACAGGGTGTACTGGCTAACATCATACTTCGGAATACGTTGCCATCTGGCGAACTACACAGAACTGATATGGCTGAGACTTGTAGCCCAAGTCCTCCAATTTGCTGTGGTGTTCCTAGTAGTCGGGCGTTCTTACGGCGGTTACAGTGCTCATCCTGTTGCATCGTCCCACTGGACATCCCAAACATAGTGACTTGGATGCCAGAGGTGGTAGGTAAAAGACAACTATCGTTACCACCGCCACCTGTCATCGTAGGTGAAATGGCTGACATTACAGGTGCGGCCTGAGAAGCCCCTGCCGCATTGTAATTATGGGTTTCGTTAGTTGTTGCGTTGTGGGAGTCTACAGTGCTGTCGTCGTAGTTGTTACTGAAGTCTCCATTGATGTCATTTGCATACGCTGGGCTTGCCAACAGTATTAATAAAGGGGCGAATAGTTTCCACATTCTTCAACCATAACTTTCTCTACTTTGTAATCTTGGCACATCAGTTTAGTTGCCGCATCTTTGTGGCCTATATAAGCCAGCGTCTGTGCGTTTAGATTACGTTCACATACTGTATCTCCATGCGGACAACTCGACGGGAAGGCTATCGGAGTGTCTACATAGATTTCGGGGATACATGCTGTTGTTGTGAGTAAGGTTGCTATTACTAGGACAAACCTAGTCATCTCGGTTTGCCATCTTCTCAACTGATGTACGGATGTGTTCTATGTTCACGTCTATTCGTGCCATTGATACTGCTTGGTTTTGTACCAGCTGTTCTACTTTAGATATACGTTGTCCGAACTCAACGATGTCTGTTTGGTTATCTTGGATGTCTGCCATCATCATACTCACAGTCCAGACTATTGCCCCAGCCTGTGTGATTAATCCGAGAAGCAGTGTTGCAGGGACACTCTTGGCTATGTGCCAGCCAGTATCATTACTCACTGTCAACGACCCAACTTGTAGTATCTTCATCCCAGACATATTGATTGTCAGTACCAGTAGGCTTAGAGGTAGGGGCTTCCCACAAACAAGTTTCTTCATCTAAAACCCAAGAAGGAAATGGTTTCTTAGGTATAAATGCGTCAAGTGTACGATTGTAGGTGTATCCAATACCAGCGTAGTGTTTGCGGATTGACCCATCCGTTTTTGTCTCTATCCACTCGCCTGCGCTGTCATCAACAAATGTATTGAAGAACTCAGGCTCTGCAACAATTACTTGCTCAACTAGGCTGTTATTTACTTTAGCATAGACTGCCATTTTGCTGTATCCTTTATGTGAATGTTATTGTGCCAGATGAGTTGAATACATGATGGGTTTTACCACCTGTTGTAGTAACTGTACCGCCGTTTGCTTTTTGTGTGCCATCATATCTGATTATAACCACACCTTGCCCACCGACGTGACCGCCTGCGCTATATCCACTGGTGTTACCACCACCACCATAATGACTAGCAGTACCACCATCTGAATTGGGTGTTCCAGTAGATGAACCACCGCCTGCATACCATGTAGCAGTCCCTGTTATACTGCTTTGTATACCATCACCACCATGGCCATTTCCGTCAGTGTTGCCTGCTTCAGAAGCACCACCACCGCCGCCGCCTGCGCCGACATTAAAACTACCGCCACCAGCAAATCCTTGCCCAGAAGTACCAGAACCACCAGGATCGCCGTTAGAACCGCCGCCTCCAGACGCACCACTTATACCTACGAAAGAACCACCGCCGCCGCCACCAAGTGATGTTATTGTACCATTTGGGTGTTGTAGTGAACTGTTACCGCCGTTTCCACCCTGCCAATGATTAGTTGGACCACCTGTACCGCCGCCACCGACTGTAATTGTAAACTGATCACCAGAACTTGTACTAAGAACTGACTCAGCACTATTGCCGCCACCTGAACTTTCTCCAGAAACAGAAGACCGATAACCGCCAGCACCGCCAGCGCCAGCCCAACGTGATGCTCTATACCCAGCACCGCCACCGCCTCCAACAACTATCCATTCAACATTAAATGGGGGCTTGTTATTAGCTGAAACCCACTGATTTTTTGTAGAACTCCAGAACTCACCTTCATATAGTTCTGTGTTGTATCTAAATGCGCCGTGAACTTGTCCACTAGGTCTTTGAGCTGTTGTACCAGCTGGTATCTGGACTGCACCAGTGCCACTTCCAGAGAAACTCGCACCCTGTGGACCAGTAGCACCTGTGGCTCCAGTGGGACCTTGCGGTCCTTGTGGTCCAGTAGAACCTTGTGGTCCTTGTGACCCAGTATTACCTGTAGCACCAGTATTCCCAGTAGGACCTTGTGGTCCAGTAGCACCTTGGGGACCAGTAGCTCCGTCATCTCCATCAGACCCTGCTGGTCCTGTATTACCTGTAGGACCTTGAGGTCCAGTATTTCCAGTAGCACCTTGGGGACCAGTAGCACCTTGGGGACCAGTAGCACCTTGAGGTCCTGTAGCTCCATCGTCACCATCGGCTCCAGCTGGTCCTGTAGCACCAGTAGGACCTTGTGGCCCAGTAGCTCCGTCATTACCATCTGCACCATCTGCTCCAGCTGGACCAGTGTTTCCAGTAGGTCCCTGTGGACCAGTAGCTCCAGTAGCCCCATCTGCTCCAGCTGGTCCTGTAGCACCTTGAGGTCCTGTAGCCCCATCTGCACCATCAGCACCTACGGCTCCTGTTGCTCCTGTTGGACCTTGGATACCCTGTGGACCAGTAGCTCCATCGCCACCATCAGCACCTGTTGCACCTTGTATACCCTGTATGCCCTGTGGACCTTGTAAAGCCGCTACAGTTATTGTCTGTTTCCTCCAGACACCAGCACTTGTATCGTATACAGGCACAAAGTCAGAACCAGTTGCGTTTGTTGCTGTAGACATGGATGTTGGTAGGAAATCAGTAGATGCTGAAGTTGCCGCTGTACCTAAACCAAGATTTGTTCTTGCGGTTGAGGTGTTTGCTAGATCAGATAGGTTATTTGATGAAAGTAATGCACCACTTAAAGATGCGTATGCCGCTACCCAAGATGATCCCTCATATACTTTCATAGAGTCATCAGTGCTATTAAAATAGAGGCTACCAGCAACCAGTGCATTTCCGTCGTTGTCTACTGATGGATTGCTAGACTTTACACCTAAGTACCTGTCGTCGAAGCTATCCAATGCCGCTAAAGCCGCATCCTTAGAAGCTGATGCCGCTGTTGCAGAACTAGCCGCCGCTGTTGCTGAATTAGACGCTTCGCCAGCTTTTGTTGTGGCTGTTGATGCGGCTGTGCTTGCATTGCTTGCAGAAGTAGATGCTTCGCCAGCTTTTGTTGTGGCTGTAGAGGCAGAAGTTGAGGCTTCGCCTGCTTTTGTTGTGGCTGTAGAGGCAGAAGTCGAAGCACTTGATGCTGAACTTGAGGCCGCCGATGCACTTGAAGCCGAGTTAGTCTCAGCTGTTTCAGCATTTGTTTCGGCAGTCTCAGCGTTAGCTTGTGCTGTCTGTGCGGCAACTTTAGAAGCATCTGATGCTGTTGCTGAACTTGCACTAGAAGTAGCTGAGTTAGCCGCCGCTGTTGCAGAGTTAGCCGAATTTGTCTCTGCGCTAGTTATTGAAGACGCACTTGCCGCACTTGCTGTCGCTGAGTTAGAACTTGCTGTAGCTGAGTTAGCAGAAGCTGTTGCTGAGTTAGCACTATTAGTAGCCGCTGTTTCTGCGTTAGTCTCAGCTGTCTCTGATGCAGTCTTAGCAGTTTCACTAGCATTCTTTGCAACTACTGATGCGTCTCTTGCCGCTTCAGATGCCGCTTGTGCAGTCTCGGCATTGGTTTCGGCAGTCTCAGCGTTAGTCTCCGCTGTCTCTGCATTAGTTTGTGCAGTCTGAGCCGCTACTTTAGATGCGTCTGATGCAGTTGCTGAAGTTGCTGAAGATGTAGCACTATTAGCACTTTGAGTAGCACTTGTGGCACTTTCAGATGCTTTTGTAGTTGCGTTAGACACAGATGTAGAAGCCTCAGATGCTTTTGTAGTCGCTGTAGCGGCTGAATTAGATGCTGAAGTTGCTGATGTTGCCGCATTTGTTTCCGCTGTTTCTGCCGCTGTTTTTGCAGTCTCTGATGCAGTCTTTGCTACAACTGATGCGTCACGGGCGGCTTCTGAAGCGGCCTGTGCAGTTTCAGCATTTGTCTCAGCTGTTTCTGCATTTGTTTCTGCCGTTTGTGCCGCTACTTTTGAAGCATCTGATGCTGTTGCGCTGGTCGCAGATGCTGTCGCACTGGTTGCTGAAGATGTAGCTGAAGTCGCAGATGCAGCTGAAGAATTTCCGCTTGCAACTTTACTTGCTTCAGATGCTACAGCTGATGCAGAGGCTTCAGATGCTTTAGTTGTTGCAGTAGATGCTGATGTGGATGCAGAGTCTGATGAAGTCTGGCTTGCATTCTTATTTGCTTCTGTAATGGCAATTGCATTACTTGCACTAGTCGCATCACTAGCGGCTGATGCCGCTGAAGCGGCGGCCTGTGTTGCACTATTTTCTGCGTTTGAAACTGATGCGTCTATGGCATTAGACTGCTCGTTGGTTACTCCAGAGTTATTGTAGAAGCTGGTTTTTGATGCCATTTGAATTAATCCTCATAATAATGCGTAGGTCGTACCACTTGATTTACACCTGACTGCTCAGAACTGTTTGCGTGTTCCTGTATCTCAGCTAAGAAAGACCCAGACTTCTGATCAAAGATTGCACCACGTTCATCTAAGAAGTAATCAGCCGCATAAGAAAGAGCTGTGTATGTAAGAAGGTCAGAAGCAATATTAGTCAGCATGTTTGTATCACTGTCGCTTGTCAGTGCATCTTGTTCTGCATAGTAGTTAAGGTATAGGTCTCCACTACTAGGCTTCGGGTGTATCTTTAGATTTCCTTGCTCACGACAAAAGAACCTTGGTGAACCTAGTTCTCCAGTCTTTTGATACTGTACCATCTCATGTAGAGGTATGCGTGTTAATGAGTTTCCATCGTAATATAATTCTATTACCTCAAGCAAATCTGAAGGCATAACTAAAGTTGCTACGCCCGATGCAGATGTTACATTATATGTATTCTGTTTTTCCATCGCTGGGACGCGAAGCTGTCTTTGTATTCTAGTGATAGCCTGATCTATGAAGGTGTCAGCCAAAGCATTCGAACAGTCACTACGATTTAGAAGAGCAATAAAGTGTGCTCGGATTTCACCTTTGTTCATTTGGTATCACTTTCTTTTCTTGGCTGTCTTTGCCGCTTTCTTGAAAGCCTTGTCAGTAGGTGCGCCCTTTGCGCCCTTCTTTCTCATTGGCTTGCCTGATTTACGTTTTTTGTGGATGTTTTCATATAGGCTCATTAGCTAGACCCTCTTGTTAGTTGTGAGGAACATATCTAAGTCCTCATTCTTCAGTTTACGGACAATCTCTGATCCCTTGGCTTCCCAGATATTGAATCCTTCTCGCATCCACTTCTCGACAACAGCTGTCGGTATGGAGGCTACTCGCATCATGTCACCTGTAGGCTTCGAACCGCTGTCGTTTCGAGCGTCTTTCAGATCGTCCAAGAAGGACTGTGAGATGTGCTGTGTGTGCTTTTGAAATAGTTCTCCGTGGTCACTCACGAAGTCTGTTTCAGTTTGTAATAATGTTGGCTGTGTTTTGTTAGTCATTTTGCTACCTTAGAATATGAAAAGGCCACCCATAGACAACAGTAAGGAGAGCAAAACCTGAGTGTCTTTGGGTGGCCTAATAAAGACCTAGTGGTCTATTTCGAACTTATGATAAGCCAGTGATTTTCACTGAGTCACCAAAGTTAGTGTGTTTACAAGAAACCTCACCAACGATGTGATGACGATCTGAGTCACCATTCTTCGCTAGAAGTGTTCTTGTGAATGGACGCAACGTACATGTTTTGAACATTGTTGGGTCTATTAGTAGTGCGTGAGTTGTCTTTAACTCGCGGTTCAATACTACTCTGTACTCACCATATGGGCTCACATATAGATCAATAGCATTGACCAATGTTTTGCCTTGTGAGATTTCACGATTACGACCTGATGCCGCTGAGAAACCAGCTACGATTTGTGCATCTGCTGGCTTGATCATGAATGTGTCAACATCAGAACCATTGTCGTATGCTGTTTGACCAGCTACTAATAGCTTACTTTCGGTAAGTGCGTCGGTAGCATTACTTCCTGCATCTACAGCTGTAGAGATTTGGTTTAACAAAGAAGTCATCTTACGTGCTGTTGTAGCATTCCCTGCTACTGCGGCTTGCTCTACGCCAACCATTGCACGTTCATAGTCCTTCTTAATTTCCTTCAATTTTTTAGCTAATTGGTGTGCAGTTTCCTTTGCTCTACCATATGTAGCTACTGCGTCAGCTGTTGCTGATACTTGGAAGGCTTTAGACATGATCTGAGTGTTGTTTGTACGCTCAGTTGCATCTGTCAATGTTGCCATACTGGCGTCTGCCCCTTCAACTACGGCATTGACTGCTGAATCTGCTAATGAATCTTCAAGGAATGAGAAAGTTCTAGCTGATACTTTTTCGTCTTTGAACATCGCGATGCAGGGCGTAGCGAATGGTGAAATGTTGGAAATGATGTCTGAAACATCTTCCTTTTTTCCAACTTGGTTATAAGTTGTATATGTACTCATTTAATTGTCCTCACAATTTTAGGATTAAGTTTGAAAAGATTTACTCTTCCCAGCGGCTCATGAGTGCGTCTGCAATATCATCTAAGTCTTTAGCACTACTCAGGCTGTCCATTTGCTTCTGTTGTTTAGCTTTCTGGATAGTCTTTTTAGAGGGTGGTGCTTTCTTGGAACTAAGAAC
>Ga0181396_1000181_pt1 | contig 14564 bp, 33 predicted proteins | sample 19SPOviralmetaG_FD_130125 | JGI IMG/M metagenome (GOLD analysis project Ga0181396, IMG submission 130125) | Marine viral communities from the oligotrophic San Pedro Time Series (SPOT) site, San Pedro Channel, CA, USA - 19 SPOT_SRF_2011-01-11 | ecosystem: Environmental > Aquatic > Marine > Strait...
ATTTGGTTGTTTGCTGCATTTTTGTTTTTTAATGTTTCATTAGCCACTTGTTGTATTGGTAGCTTTTTTTTATCTGCAATTTTTTTTATTGCTTTTATACTGGCAGCCTTTTTTAAGGCTTTGCCGATCATTTTTCCCATAATATTATCCTAGTAAAGTTGGTTGATAAGTTTCAGCTTCTGTCGTTAAACCTTGTGGTCCTGTTAATATTGTGTTGTTTTTCTTCTTTTTTTTATTAACGATTGCCTGAGCTTGTTCTTGTTCAGTTATAGTATCAGGTTCAGTTGCTGAAGTTGTTTCTGTTTCTAGTGCTGTTTCTATGTCAGTAGTAGATGGTGGTGCATACGCCACCTTTTCTTGTACAGGTGGTGGTGGTGGCATATTTATCTTTGGTTTAAAAAGTTTGCTCATGGGTTATTCCTAATGGGTTGTAGTTATTGTCAGCTATACGCTGCGTAATTTCTTTATCATCTCGTAATTCTTCTAAGCCAACAGCTAAACAGCGTAGGCTGTCACATGCGTGACTGCTCCAGTCGTGGACTGGTTTCATATTAAAAACTTGTAAGGTGTCGTTAAACTTACGGTGATAGTTCCGCAAAGCATCTATAAGTTTCTTGCAAGTATCAACGTCTAGCCAGCAACGGTTTAGCAAGAGTTGCGTATAATGAATACCATCCTCTATACTTAGTTTAGGTACAATCTTAAAACGTAAACCTAACTCGTAGGCTATTTCACGCCTGGACTTACCATTAGTAAACTCACGTTGTTCTAGATCGTGTGGTCCATAATGGTTTTTGTAAACGTAATCCTTACTATTAATTACATTAATGTAATGGGGTAGACCCTCATTACTGTTTTCATAATAATCTATGATCTGGATAGCTCGACCTACTTGCTGAAAAAACAAGATAACGGTTTTATCAGAGATCCCTATATCCCATGCCGTACTAACAGGATAAGTCGGATCATATGGTACTCGACCAACTTGACCTCGGTTTTCTATCTTTTCTATAATATCTCCAAATATAGATCCTTCGATTGCAGCAATCCAATCACATTCAAATTCTTGCCTAAATTTATTTTTACCCATGAGTTCTAAAGCTGCATCTAATTCTTCTTGGTCAACAATGCCTGTTTCCGATGCTTTAGCAATCTTGGTGTACCAAGTCTTATCTTTCAGACCGTGTTGGTACTTATTATAAAAATCATTACTCATGCCTTGTGGTGTACCCACAAAATAACAAAAGCCTTTACGATCTGACAGAGCTGGTCGAATAATCTCAGGAAACAATCGTGGATTGATCTGAGCATATTCGTCACAGATAATACCATCGTAGTAATTACCACGAAGGCTATCAGGATTTTCAGAACCTAAGAGGGAGATCTTTGCTCCGTTAGGCAGAGTGCAACTAAGTTCTTGTTCATTAAACTTTGATCCAGGTATGACACCAGCATAGAATTTTAAGTAGTCAAAAATAATTGACTTAGTTTGTTTATAAGTTGGCCCGATGTATGCGTACCGTGGATTCCATTTGTCGTTAGTTAACGCTCTTTTAATTAGTTCATTGATGCACAATACGGATTTACCAGCACGCCTGTGAATGCTGAGTACAGCCCATCTATGTTTACTTAGTTGTGTATGTATGTCTTGTTGTAATGGTCGTGGACTATACGGAATAGTTATTTGCATTAATGCACCGTTGGTTGTTTGCCATCTATATCTAGCAGATCAATATTTAAGTTGTTGCAAATCCAATCAGACACATCTTTGCCGTGCATATTATTACGAAAGCCTGTAACGCTAATTATTAAACTTTTGCTAGTTTCATCGTAAACGATCATTGCTAGCAGATCTTTTAAATCTTCATCCATGCGTGGTTCTATTAATTTCCTATGATATATATATATAATACCGCACACCGCTTTTCGGGGTGTCGGGGGTCGGCAATCTCAAAAAAACCTTACCGTACCTTACGGATTCTGTAGGGCTTTTTATAATATAAAGATAGGCAGTCCTTAGTAACTGCTAGGAATACTGCCAATAATTTACAAAAAGAACCTGGGGTAGTACCTCATGTCATCGAACTCCATGACGTGTGTGCGTAATCATACAGCTCTGTTGTTGACACGGGACATCTCACTTGATCTCTGGTATTACCTCACTACTCCAAGCAATAGTCATCTTGGTATCAGCCTTAACATCTGCTTGTATCTTATCACCGAATGTACCAGCTAATAGTTTACTACTCATCCAACGTGCATGATGTAGACGTTCTCTGTTCCATTGTACTGCTTGTGGTTCACACTCTTGTTGCAGTAATTCCATCATACTATCGAGGTAAGTCCATGCTCCAAGTTGTCTAGCATCAGCTATCTCTTTACGAATATCATCGTCATCCTTCATCCAGGAATACACAGTTGTGACTGCTGGATAGTCCTTATCACTACATATCTTGGATAGTGGAATGCCCTGTTGCAGCTTCTCTAGAATGGTTGGGATCTTCTGTTTTAAGTTTGTCTTTGACATGTTTTAAATTCATTAATGCTTTTAGTTTGCCTTCAGGTGTCTTTGGTCCTGTCGATAACCCACCATGTAACTTACACTTACCATTAGCAAGTGCTTTAGCTTTACAAGGTAATCGAGTGGAACGAGCATAAGCTCCACACTCTTTTTTATGAAGTGGTCTACCTACCATGATGGGCTATCTTAACAAAGAAAGGAATATCACATACAATGATTTGCAAATGATAGTTAAATAACTATTTGATTTTGTCATACTTGTCTAACAAATATTTGTCATAAGCTACCAAATACTTAATATAAATTAGAACTTCTAAGTACATTTCTTTAACCTTGTGTCGATGCATGCCAAGTTTCTTTCCAATGTGTACATATGGCATACCCATACCTCTAGACCAAACTAGTTTACGTTCTGTAGTATCAAGCAATGGTGTGATGTGATAGAGCAAGAAATCATACCGTGCTATTTCTTTTGACGATGCAGCACTGCGTGTTGGTTGCTTATCCCAAGCATTGTGTTCAGTGACATCGTGCTTGATGTCGAACTTCATACCATTGTAACCTTTCTTATATGCAGCTGGGAGTTTACGATCCGTAGCTATTGCTTCTTCGAAGGCATCAACTAACCAAGTTGTGGAAACTGTTTGAGCCATTTCTTATCTCCTTTCATTACATCATCCCAAAACTGTTTCTTACGATCAGATGATAGGTTTTTTAAAAAGTTGTAGAGCTTGTCCTTCTGAGCTTTAGGCACTCGTGCTTTCTTAGCAGCGGTCTGCTTCACAGCAGACCTGTAATGCACATTGCTATGTTTAGCAGTGGATTGGATGAGAGATTTTACCTTACCCCCTCGTAAATCATGTCTAGATATATCTTTTCTAGATATATCTAGTTTAGATATATATTGTTTATTAATATATACACTTTTTGTCACATCATTGACTGGAAGTAACGACACGTTGACGCTAATCGTTTAGATACAATAAATTCCTTATCCCTTAGCTCTTTTATACATCGGATAACAGTACGCCTAGAGATGTGCAAATCTGACGCAATGGTAGCTTGGCGTGGCAAGCACTTACCGTATCGATAGTACAAACTCTCTAGATAAATATAAACTATCTTAGCCTGGGGGGTGATGTCCTCACGAATAAACCGATCTAATGGATTCATTGTAGTAATGATATGTTGTCGAGTTCATCAGCTGGCACTCGATAAAACATTGGTCGATTACCTACCTGAGCTGCATAGCGTTCAAACTTAGCATCACTAGCTCTACGAAACCCAACCACCTCATACTTAGTGTTAGAATGTACCAAGACTAATATATGCACTAAGTGATCTGGACTGTTAGGTTTAATCACTAAGAAGTTGCTATGTTTGTTTGGATCAATCGTATGATGCAGCTGTGCTTTAATCTCATAGTCACCAAGATCAGGTCGACTAAACGTGTTGATTGAACCATCCCAATACATGCCGAGAGCTTTAGCTACAGCACATTCTGCCACTGCCGATACCACTGACCAGCCAACATCTGATATGGGTGTCCAGACGCTACCATATCGATCCTTATGCCCATTTAAAATTGATTGCACCTTACGATCTAGTCCGACTTGAGCTGCCATTTTATATTCGTACCACTCCAGCTCAACTATCATACTTCGTTACCCCATACATCCCAACCAGGTGTAGTATTACGAGCAAACAATTCTATTCGTGGCTTATCTCCACAAAGATCTACAATACGATCCCTTACACAGTCAGGTTTTTGTGAGTGTTTTCTGATCCTATCATCCACGATCTGATGAACGCCCATTGAAACTCGTTTTGGTTTACCTTTGGTAGCAAGAAGGCAGATTTCATTGTTAGCTCTGGTCCAATATCCCATACCCCAAAACCAACTATCTGAGATTTTATTTTTCTTCACCCAACTAAAGCCACACGTTTTATATTCAAAACCCCATTTTTGAATGGTTGTTATACAATCAATTAGTTTTGGGTAAGTAACCCACATAAACAAAACACAATCGTCTGACGCAATATTGTTGACAGGTAAATCCCATATATCTTGCATAGACATTGTTTTATACTTTGAGGTAACATTTCTTTTACTGCCTTCAGACCATGTTTGATAATGCCATGGTGGATCTGCATAAATTATGTCATATTTTTTGTTAGGCAGATTTGTCACATTACCAACCATACTCATCCTCTGGATTTAATGGCATTAGTCCTTACCTACTTCTAATGTGGTTATGTTTTCACAGCATGCTCTAGTGATAGCTATGGCTCTGCCTGTTGTGCCATCACTGCAAAAGTCAGCACTTAAAACTATGCGGTCAGCTTCATCAGTAATTAACCAACCAACTGACACCACTGGTTCAGTCTTTGCAGCCTGGACCTTCTTCAGATCATTCCAACCTGTTTCAAAGTCACATGGATCATGCCATTTAACTTTGACCAATCTAAATTGATTAAGGTTGAACTTCTTGCTCATGCAGCTCCCTGTACTTGGCAACAAAGTCATTAGCAGTCACTGCCTGTTTAGTTTTATCTTGGATTCGAATCAGTATGTTGAGCTTGGGATAGCGTGTACCAATACAATAACGCATAGCCGAAGTGGGTGATTTTAAGCCTAAAAAGGTAGCTAACTCCTTATAGCTCATGTTATTTAGTGTCCGATAATCCTCTAAAAGCATAATAGAATCAACGCTAGTGTAGCTTTTACTGTCTGTAAATAGAACGGTTTACTACATTTCGTAAACATGATAGTTTTTCCATTAGGGATACATAATAACTATGAATACAGATACTGGCACACCATTTGATGGCAATATGATTGTCAAAAATGTGCTACACCGTTATCAAATATCACAAACAGACTTGTGTCAAAAACTTGGCTACAGTCGTGAAGCCTTTAGCAAAGTTGTAAATGGACATCGAGCTTTGTCAGTTGTTAAGGCTAAAGAAATTGCTTTGGCGTATGATTTAGATTGGCGTAGCTTTTATGAAACGCCAGCTGATCGTTTTGTACCAGCTACTGCGTGCATAGATGCACTTTATGTACGCAAATTAAAACAAACTTGGATGATAAAATGTCCTAAAGAATGGCACAATAACTCAGTATTTTATGCAATTTGCAATAAAGGTTTTGAGTATGACGAATACTGTTATGTCATTACTAAGAAAGCCATACCGTTTGATGACAAAAAACAAGTTAATGCTTGGACATTGTTTACCTTAAAAGACGGTAGTCAACTAATTGGTCATGCTGATGGTTATGCTGACCCACAAGGTAAAATGATTCGGTTTTATAATTGTGAAACTAAAGCCATGATGACTTTAGCAACTAAAAAAATTCTGACTATGCAAAAAGGCAGAGCTTTATTGTCACCAACAGACAACAGATAAACTCACCGATTCTCAACTATTTTCTATGTATGTTCTATACATATAAAAGAACTAATATTTAGTAGTTATATTTTTTTCACGAAATGGGTTTTTTTTTATTTACAAAGTAGCTTTTTTGTTTATTTTTTATATCAACAAAGATAGAAAAATGAACGCACAAATTAGTACAGACTTTAAACAATTAATTGACTCACCAAATGCAGAATTATTTGGCACATGGAACTTCGATCATCACTCAGCATCACAGCTGAACTTGCCAGAAGGTAATTGGGCATGGAAATACTTTTGTTGCAGTCAAGAAGATAGACGCAAATTTAAATTTACTGCCAAGCCAAGACTTGGTGTAGCAGTCGGTGGTGCAATAGCTTTAATGTATGCTGACATCATCTGGACTTACAATTCAGAAAAAATAGAAAACACTAAAATAACTTTTAAAGATTACTTACGAGTTGTTGATGAAGATTTAGCTGCTTACGAGCCTATGTTTGATGACAAAGAAGAAGCTCAACATGCATTCCATAAAACGATTGCTCACAAGATGGCTCACCAATTACATAAAGGTATTAAAAGCCTGGCACTACAAGGTGTAGTCGAGTCAGAAGCTAATCGGTATTACAATGTCGGCACAGAGATTGACCTGTTAGGTCGAACTGACCTAGAAAACGATACCTGTGTAGTAGAGATAAAGACTTTACCACCAAGGCGTGGCAAACTTAAAAAGGATGGCACTTACGGTTTTAGTACGCAATCTATTAAAGAACCAAAGATAGATGCAGCTCGACAAATTGCATTGTATTGGGCAGCAACAGGCAAAAAACCATTCCTGGTGTATGCCAATGAAAACGAATATACGATATTTGATCCTAGCAACTCAGACTTACTGACTGAAGCTGCCATGAAAGATCACCTCAAGTTCTATAAGTCTAAAGCTAAACTGCGTGAGAACTTACTCATACAAGCAGATGGCAACATCAATAAACTATTAAGTTTGGTAAGCCCTGATTGGGAGCATCCATTCTATTGGGATATTGGTGATGAATTTGTAGAACAAGCAAAGATTGATTTTAACAAAGCAATGGAAGGATAGTATGACTACCAAGAAAAAAGAAATCGTATGGGATAATCTTAGTAAGATTGATTGCAACGAACACACCGAGAAAAAAGGTAACTTGACTTACCTGTCTTGGGCATGGGCATGGGGTATGATGATGCAAAACTACCCTGATGCAACTTATAAATTTAAAGAGTGGGAAGGTTACGATGTCTTGTATTACAAGAATGGCACAGCTGCTGTGTCTTGTGAGATGACCGTCAACAATACTACTCATACGATGTGGCTAGCTGTCATGGACCATAAGAACCAAGCAGTAGTTAATCCAACAGCTACACAAATATCTAACACCAAAATGAGATGCCTGGTCAAAGCCATGGCTATGTTTGGGTTAGGTCATTACATCTACGCTGGTGAAGATGTACCTGAAGATTTATCCATATCGGATGAAGAACGGCAAGCAGAACTTATTAAGTTAATGAGTGGTGCTAGTCAGGTTGCTAAATTAAAGGCAGTTATAACGCAGCAATCTAAGTGGGTAAAATCCATGGAAACTAAGAACCCTGAGATCTTTCATAAAGTTCACGAGGTTTATGACTTAAAAACCAAACAACTGTCAGAAGGAAAAATAGCAAATGGCAAATGAAAAAGTAGCAACAATTAAGTTGTACCCAGCAGATCCAGCTAAATATAAATCTAATCCACCAGCCTATACAGGACCAGCAACGGTGAATGGAGATCAAAACTTTAGAGCTTCTGCCTGGAAACAAGAAGATAAAAGTGGCAACACACACTTGTCTGTATCAATACAGGCAAAAATTGAGTCAACAGCACCATCAGGTGGTTATCAAAAAAATGATCTAGAAGAACTAGATGACAAGATTCCTTTTTAATTGATCAAGGATAGTCTAACTCACACTCCCCCCATTAACGATTCTCAGTGTGGGTTAGGCAAGAAAGAAACAATGGAAATATTAAAAGAAGCAGAAAAAATATTTAAACAACGGCACAATCAGTATGGTGATTTTGTACCAAGATTTAAAAAGACCGCAGCTCTGTACGCAGCTTTACTTGGTATCAAGGTCGTAGGCTCAACCATCTGCAAACTAATTATATTAGAAAAACTAAGTAGGTCAGGACACACATACATAAAAGATAACTGGCTAGACATTATTAACTACTCATTGATGGGAGAGATTTTACAAAAGCTCGAAGATCAAGAGAAGAAGCAAAAGGTACAACCAATAAAATGACACCAAACCAAGTTAAAGTTTTAGAATTTATTAAGAAGTTTATAGCTAACAATAGCTATTCACCAAGCTATGAAGAAATAGCTTTGCACATGAATTGGAAGGCTCGTAGCCAGGTGCATAACGTCATCAGGCAATTAGAAAAACGTAAGTACATAACGTATCTACCTAACCACTCAAGATCGGTAGTCATCAATGAGCAATAGTGAACCAGATATGTTTGAGATAACTGACAATAGACGTAAAGGTATTACCATTAAGTTTATTTATAACAACATCAGCTGTTATTTAAACGCACAGTACGATGATAAATGGGATCTACGAGTAGTAAAACTATTTCCTAAATTAAAGTATGGCACTGACATGCACGAGATGCTGAAAGAACTGTCAGATGATCTGACCTTTAGATTACAATGCTATGCTGATCCTGGTGATGCATTGGCTAAAATGAGATCAAGTGTACTACGTAGAGTAGACGGCACGCCAACAACAATCCGTGGTGCAATCATTGATCGATTATTTGAAGATCCATATTTAGAAAAGTAAGTGGAGAACCTAAAGGTCCATCTGCAATGTGACTTGTGTCACCATAGATTTAATCCATTTAAACGTCATAGAAAATTTACCTGGGAATACGACTATCGAGGTATAGAACGTGTATTTTGCCAAACTTGCTCAAAAAAAGAAGCTCTGAGAGCCACGAGGATTAACGAAAAGAGGGCAGCTGATACTACAGCATACCCTCAAAACAGCCAAATTAGAGTGAAATCTGCTGTGAAAAAGCAGCAGCCAAACTTTGTGAGATCTGCTGCTTATCCTCAACAGTATCAAGTGAGTGTCCGTAAACAGAAGCAGTAAAGCCAAAGTCTTTGTGTCCTAAGATAGTAGGTATTTGTTTAAAGTCTAAGCCTAGCTGCACTTGTCGTTTCAACAACATACTAGCATAGAAGTGTCTAAACGAATGCAAACCAACCCAGCCTGTAATACCTAGTTTAGTTTTTAACTTATCTAAACTTTGAGATATTTGATTGTGTGGAAGTGGGTTACATAATCTTGTATGTAAAACTAAGTCTTTAGGATTGTGCTTGCCTTTGTTAGCTTCTTGCCAGGCAAACAATGCATCAGCTAGCTGTGGCACTAGCGGCACTTCTCGTATAGCATTCTTGTTTTTTAGACGATTGCTTACTACATTGTTTTCATCAGCTTTAGATCTAACCCAGATTTGATTTAATGAATACTTAACATTTTCCCATTTCAAACCACGGATCTCTGATGGTCTAAGTCCAGTAGTTATAGCAATAAGTATATACATAGCTAAGTAGCCATCAGCCTGGTTAAGCAATAGTTTAACATCAGCTTGATCTGGTATTGGTCGTTCAATCACACGGTGTTTTGTTTCTATGCTTTTCTCAAACTCATACAAAGCAATCCTGTTCTTAAAGTTATGTGTCTTTTCAGATTTCTTAGCTGCTTCTTTTAACCTGGTAACTGACCGATCAATAGCATCATCACTATAGTTAAATGCTTTTAGTTCTTTCTCAGCAGCTTCCATGTCAACCACATTGACTTGTTTGATTTTCATATTCCACAGCTTAGTTTTTTCCCATCGAGCTAAGACTATCTTCATCTGTCGGTAAGTTGAATCTTCTACCTTACCTTCACGACTAGCAATCAGATCTTGTATTGATTTACCAACAGTAGGGCTTTCAGTTTCTATAACTGCCTGGTCAATGTTTTTGTTAATGTCATTGGCAGCTTGCGTAGATAATAGTTTAGCTAATCCTGTACCATGTTTGACAGTTGACCACGATTGGGTTTTGTTAGTTCTTGGATCTCTTACACGATAGTATAAGACACCAGCCTTGTGTATTTTTTGAGCTTCAATCATTGTATTATTCCTTTGTTAAAATGTAGCTTAATTGCTACAGTCCTTAACGTAATACCTAAGTGGGAATGTGTCAATACTAGTACCTGGTACAGTACCTTTGGTGTATTTTTCGTTAGTATTTATGGGGTTTTTTAGGGAAATTTATTTTGGGTAGGATATTAAAATTTGCTACTTTTTAAGGATGTCTGTAGATTTGCAGTCCTTTTTGATTCGTTGCTACAACTCAAATACTAATAAGAAGTACCTCAACTAGTACTAAAGTAGTACCTCGATTATTATTGAAAGTGCCAAAGTGGGAATGTATAAGAAGTACTTTAGAGGTACTACTATGGTCCAGTGGGAGAATGGTTATCCGATGGATTGCAAATCCATTTACATCAGTTCGATTCTGATCTGGACCTCGTTGCATAAATGTCACACTTTCATATTTATTTTAAAAAACACCTGAATAAAAAGAGGTGTCTGGCAACTAGTGTGTATGAGAAAAAAATATTTTAAAAAACATAGTTACTTTTTGCTTCGGCAAACGTCTATTGGTTATAAGAGTTTTTTTCTTATATTTTAAATCTTAATTATGGAGAATAATATGAATAAATTAAAACAGTTAAAAATTAGTAACTTTGAATTGCAACTTATTAAAGAAGGTTGCCGAATGAAAATAGAACATTACAAAAATTGTGATGATGCAGATTATAAAAAACTTATACCTGTATTAGGTAATATAATTCGTAATGTAGATAGTGCTAAGAGTAGATAATATCGTCACAACGAATATGCTCGGTAAAGCATGTAGTTTCTTGCCGAGCATCATGGCATAGATAGCGTTTGTAGATGCCATCGTATTCTTCTATAACCCAGCCTTTATCGTTACGCCAGATCTCTTTCTCACACTCAGCACATGTGCCAAGCAGAGCATCTTTTATTTTACGCATACGACTAGTTATCTAAGATTTTATCACAGTGCTTAACACCAGTTTGATCGGTAGTCATTTCACATTGTTCTAACGTGCAAGTATATTGTACTTGATTGCCTGAGTTGCGTTCAGCTGTTCTTTTAGCAGCTAGGCATGTGCTAAGGTTGTCCTGGTGATACCAACCTTCAATATTTTTATTACCACCGTCATATACATAAAGGGATAGTATAATAACTGTTTCAATGATTCCCATTTTGTTTTTCTTCCAAGCTAATTAATCGTTCTTCGTGAAATTGAATTGTCATATCGTTTTTCTGTATCATGGGTATTTCTTGTTCCATTTGCTCTTTTAGCTTGTCTTGATTTTTTGATATAAATTCAACGAGCATGTATAATTCTTGTAATTGTGGACTGGTCATATTGCCCATGGGAACACCCTCAATAAAATTATTTGCAGCTTCTAGGTCTTTATCTATTAATTGTAATTTAGTTTCTATACTGGTTAGTCTAGATGTAATTTCAAAATAACTCATAGTGCCAACAGCTACAGCTGCTAAGATAGCTATAAGGTTTCTTGCTGGTAAAGAGATTTGTGTGTTTTCTGATACTTTCATACTTCTACTCCGTATCTATTCTCACAAAACAACTCAAATGATTTTAGAGAATCACCATAGTCCTCTATGTGTTGCTCTATAAGCAGCATCTTGTTTTCATGTATAAACTCATGGCAACTCCAATCATCTTGAAATTGCTTTGCTTGATACTCTCGTTCCACTAGTACCTCTGAACCATGAAACATTAGCATTATTGTTATTACCCAATACATTACTTAATCCATTTATCTATTAATTTTTTGCCCGCATATATGGACATAATCAAAGCAAGTATTAATACAAAGTCTAATGTGTTTGATCCTGTATCAACTTCTACTTTACCGTTATCAAAAGCAATTCTTTCATTGCCTTGTATCTCTATTGTTTCACTCATTATTTTTTCTTAAATATATCTGCACCTTTCAAACCATAGATACTAGCTACTACACCAATAAACAATGATTGATACCAAAAGGGCAAATTAGAAAACTTGTCGAAAAAGACATCAACTTTTTGAGTTATATTTGGATCATTCGAAAACACCGACCATATTAATAATAACACAGGTGCAGATACTAGAATTAAAACAAATTCATCTTTCCAACCCTTGTCGTTAGATTGTCGTACTTGGGCTTGATACTCTACTTCACCTGATGCCATTTTCTGTGCATGTAGTAACTCTGCATCAGACATTAGTATCTTAGCTTTTTGTTTGTTAGCAAAAATAGCAGCTCCAGTTTTTAAAACGGTTGGCAATAGTTGTAACCACATATTAATTTATTCTTTCTAATCGTTCACAAGCAAAATCAAAATAATCTTTGTCTATTTCACAGCCTATAGAATTTAATCCCATAGACTCAGCTACTATACTAGTAGTGCCAGTTCCTAAAAATGGATCAAACACTACACCATTTTTTAAACCACTTACTTTGATACACTTTTCAACTAATTTAATTGGATAAATTGCTGGATGTTTTTTATCACCAGTCAATTCTTTTGTTATTTTCTTGGTTGCCTTACTTTCATAAGTTAAATGCCAACAGTTAGTAGTAGGTCTCCATCTCTTACCTGACCTTTTAAAATTTCTTTCAGCATTATTGTATTCAGTATTATATGGAATACCACTCCACTCTAAATCTATTTCTGTATTACCGTCTTTAGTAAAGTGAAATATATGTTCAAAACCATTTCTTAAATATCTTTTTGAAGAAGTTGGTGTTGAATATCCTCTAGCAAAACCATCTATCTCTAAACTTTTTGCCCAAACAATATTGTTTTGTAAAACCCAATTAATATTTTCAGCAATTTTATAGGCATCAAATGGATTTGTTTTTGAAACACCTAAGTTTATAAATAAATGTCCACTTGGTTTTAAAATTCTACAACACTCGTTCCAAATTTTAGTTTGCCATGCAATGTAATTATCTTGATTGTCATTGTATGTATTATATGACATCCCTATATTATAAGGTGGGCTGCTTATAACTAGATCAACACATTGATCTTCTAAAGTTTTAATATAGTTTAAACAATCAACATTATACAATGTTGAATTTGAAATTTTTTTAAAGATCATTAAAAAATTAATATTTCCAAATGGTTGGATCTGATCTACGATCAAGATGTATGAATGATGGCACGTTAATACCGATACCCGTCCAGCCTAGATTTAATGCCACTGTTAATAGCTGAACTGCATCTTCACCACTCACGGCAACATCGATAGCTCCCTTAGAATGATAACCTGGACTGGACTTCTTAGCTTCTATAGGATGCTTAGGTGATCGATAGCCTGATGTAATCTTCATCGGTTTACCGTAAGCATCTCTTAGCTCTTGCAGAGCTATCAAAAAATCTTCTGATAAGTTCATTGTGCCAGTGTGTTGGCAAGCAAGTTCTTCGTAAGAAAAATTACTCCACTGATCTTGCATCTCGTTGAATTGTGATTTGTTTGTTATCGACATCGACATATAAAATTTCTACCATTACTGGTAGCTCCAGTTGTGCTTTAGACAAGCAACGGTTAATGTTTGGGTTGTGTGTTGGTTTGTGGTTCTTGCGTTGAGATTGATACTTCACATCAAAGTATCTTCTCTCTCCAGTAGTTTTGTTAAAGGTAATTATATCTATCGGTCCTAAACCACCAGCAGCTGTGAAGCATAAGATGTTAGGATCGTTGGCTAAGTGAGCCAAAGCTAGAGCTTCAGCAACTAAGCCACGGGTGTTGGACAATGCCATTTACATAAATGATCGATACAGTAGGGTTATCAATCCACTAAATAATATAGTAGATACAGTTATCAAAAATTTTGTAATTCGAGATAGGTCCAAGGAAAAATGATACATGTGGTTATTTGTAAGAGTATCAATTTTTTGATGAATTAGTTTGATTTCACCACGGAGTTCTATAATCATCTCCTTGTTGGATTGCTCCCCAGACATTAGCTGTCTGCTAGAGTTGATACATCAAAACTACTATCAGTAGTTTCAACTACAGCGTCAGCTGTCCATACTGTGTACTTTTTATTGTACATATCATCCCAATGAGCTACGTCAAATAATCCAAGTATCTCAGCTTTGGTATAACTACCAGGTGCTTTTGATGGGCTGTCTATTTTAACATTACCACTGAATGTGTGTGGATGTGAACCTTTGGTGTACTTATATTGTACCGACCATTCGATTACATTCCCGTCAGCATTTTTTTTAGGGATTGCTGATACCCATGCTTTAGTAGCATCACTTGCATGTGACATATTATTCTCCTTTTAGAACTTTAATTTCTGCAGAAAGTTCTTTGACTGCGTTTATTAAAACAGGTATTAGTCTTTGATAAGTCAAACCATAATTACCATCTTATACCTTACTAGTTATAAGAGCAGATTCATATTCTACTGTATAATTATAAGTGCTTTCTAGTATTTCAACATGTTGAG
>Ga0181396_1000183_pt1 | contig 14479 bp, 20 predicted proteins | sample 19SPOviralmetaG_FD_130125 | JGI IMG/M metagenome (GOLD analysis project Ga0181396, IMG submission 130125) | Marine viral communities from the oligotrophic San Pedro Time Series (SPOT) site, San Pedro Channel, CA, USA - 19 SPOT_SRF_2011-01-11 | ecosystem: Environmental > Aquatic > Marine > Strait...
CTGGTTTTAGTGCTTGGCTTTTTAAAACTGAATCCGGTCATTCACTTTCTCCGTTAATAAAAAAGGGGCCGAAGCCCCTGTTGGTTTAGACCCATTGACCTTCGGCCCAGATCCGCAGACTTGTTCCGTGGCCCCCTGCTGCTTCCGTTCCTTCCAGCAGCGCGTCGAAGATCCCTGCCTTGCTGATCTCAAAATCAAGGCGTTCGATACCTAGCTCTTCATGTCCTTCTTCGGTCAGATCTTGCTTCGCCTGTTCCAAATATTTTTCGGTGGCGTATTGGTAACCATCGCCAGTATCGATTCGATATAGTTTCATTAACTATCTCCAAGTTGTGGGGGCCGAGGCCCCTGTTTTTAAATTTTTACTTCTGCGTGAAGCTTCTTCGCTATTGGCCTGCTTCCCATGTCATAAGACTTTGGTAGTTTGCCGTCTTCGACTGTGGCGTAGTCGCGGTCGAGTAGACCGTCATCTTCATCGCCCCAGTAGGATCGAACAAGTTCGATGAACTCGCCCTCTGCGTAATTGCAGTCGCGGTGAGCTTCTGCGTAGGTTTCGTACTCGTGAAAATCGCCGGAGCGATCATCGGGACCATCGCATTCCACCCACACCCACCACGTGTAGACGATAGATTCGCCTTTTTTCATATCACTTTTTCCAAGTTGTTAAAGATCTGGGTTGTTCCACGTGGAACATTGCCCCCGACAAGGTATTTCCCTAGTCGGTATGCATATTATCCCATACCCAACTTTTAAAAGATATCCCAGTTCTTGGACACAACTTAGACAAACGGCTAGTCTTCGCAGATTTTGCAGACCTCGAAGAAGTAAGGGCCGTCTTCGTCCTCGCCGGACACCACTTCGAGTTCGATCTCGGGGTGTTTTGGGCAGAAGGTTGCGTCTGGCAAGTTCCACGGTGCGCGGGGATCGCTCCGCTCGGCGTCTTCGCGGTCGATCATACCGGCCCCTCTGCCGGTGCTTTATTACCTGCTTTTATTTTCCCCGCGATCCGCTTATCTCGTCTTTCGTTGAGTACTTCGTTTGGTTGCAGTATCGGACCTTTTTCCATTTGCTCAGTCAGTACTTCCTCGACCGTATCTTGAACGTCTTTAAGCAATGCCGCCTTCAGGTGTTTCGATGCATCGAAGACCACTTTCTTCCGCGCCTCGTTTGCCATTTTAAACTCTGCGTCGGCAAAACCTTTGTACAAGTCCCACGGTCTTTGTTTGATCGGCAGCGCGTCACCGGCTTCATCAATTTCAAAAATCTTGGTTTCTATTAAAGCGGCTTTGATCACTTCCTCGGTGATTTTTACGGCGATCTCTCGTTTCAAGGTTTTGTTTATTCGGTGGATTTCTTCCTCCACGCAAGTGCGTATGTACTTTTCGGTCTGTTTCATCTTTTTTCCAAATTAGGGTTGCATCGGTAAGATAACTCCCATACCATCGCATTTCAACTTTTATTGGAGAAAGTGAAAATGCATAAAGACGCCAACAAAATCGCACGTCGTATTGACCTTGCGTTCGCCGCGCTCCGCGATAAGGGGTTCTTTGCCAAGGCCAACCATACGTGCTGTCAGTCCTGCGGGCTGGCTGATATCCCCGCAGACAAAGAAATGGCTTACGTTTTCTATCACATGCAAGACGCGGAGCGTTTGAAGGATGACGGCGTTTGCTATCTGGCGTGGGGCGGCAAGGTCGGAGAAAAATTTGGTCATACCATTTGCGACACGCTTCGTTCAGCGGGCTTGGAAGTCGATTGGAACGGTAGCGAGCACACCCGAATCGCAGTCACAGGCTTTGCGTCTAGCGCCAAGAAATGGGACGTGACCATCGTTCAGACCAGTGTCGTGACGGGCATATCTGCCAAGACAGAGCAGGAAGCGGTCCGCAAAGCGCGGGACGACGCCAGTTGGTCAGACCACGTGGTCGATGTGCAAACAATAGCGTCTGCGTCATGAGGGCGCAGATAACTTTGAATTTTGACGAAGACGAAGCGGAGCAAGTGGTAACGCTGGTTCTTGGTCTTGATGAACGGCTGTCCTTTATGGAGCAGCAACTTGAAACTTTGTTGGAGAAAGTGAATGAACTTGAGCATGGACAAAAACCCAGAAAACGCAGAAGAAGCCCTGTATCAGGGGCTGGTGATGCAGCTACTTCCAAGAGCGTGGAGTGAGTCAGAGCGAAGTGAGCTTGAAGATATTGTGCGTAACCTTGAAAGCAGCCTGCCGGAAAGGGTCGTTAACGTATTGAAATTTAAAGCAATGTGCAAATTCATGGGTGTGGGAGAAAGCAATGTCGGTTAATTTTTTAAAACTGCACGAGATGCAGACAGCCATGAACGCTCTGGCCGTCGAAGAAGCCGAGAAATCTGGCAAGAAGATCACGGCGGGTATCCGCGAGGTCGCTGATGCGGTGGGTGTGGACTACGCCACAATGAAGGGCTTCGTGTTCGGGACGATTAAAAAGCCGTCAGAGCGCACCGTGGACCGCGTGCGGTTGTTTTTGCGTGACGGTGAGAGCAAGACGCCTCCTCCGCAAGAGCCGAGAGCCGTGAAGGTTGAGCCTGTAGCTAAAGGCACCGCTTTGTTGGTCACAGACGACGAAATTGCAACGCTGATAGGCTTGTTACAAGCAGCGGAGTCTGATATCCACGGCGACTACAGTGGCTTTGAGGAAGATCAGGGGCATGAGTGGGGACGTGAAGTAAGTACTGCCAGTTATCAGGCGCTGTATCGTCAAGAAGGTCTTTTGAAGCGGTTAAGAAAAAAGATTGAGGCGCAATCTCCGTGTCAATTTCAGTGGGACGCCGAGCTACAATCAATGGTTCCCGTGAAAGCTTTTTAATTGATATGCTGTGGGGCAAACCAGTTCGGGTTGGGCGATCACAGCCCTCCAAGCGCGTTCCCGTCCGCGTGCCCCAAAGGCGGGTTTTCGGTTTGACCGGCCACTCACTGCTTCATTCCCTGCGGTGAGTGATCCACAGCACGGTTCCCGTCCCGTGCGGTCGTATGGCGGGCTTTTTTTCGGAGGTAGCATGAGCAAAGACCATGTCAAAGCAGGCGTCCTAATCGGAATTGGTATAATTGTTGCGATTAACTTGCTGTCTTTTGCTCTGTTAGCAATAGTAGGTAGTTAAGGACAACTCATATGACAGAAATCAAAGAAACAACCCTTCCCGTAAATCTTTCCCCGCAAGAAGCGTTGATGCTTCTCCAGCTTTTAAAAAGTTCCCGAGACGACCCCCGTATTCACGGCCTGATTGGCACTTGTTTTTGGTTTCACTCGCATGACAAAGAGCAAGAGCAAGCGGTTAAAGACAATTGGACTTCGGTTATGGATAAGCTGGAGGCGTTGAAGCTAGATGGTAAATAAAACTTTTACCCACCAGTTGCTTGAGGAACTGGCCGATACGGCTAAGATTAGCGATATTCAAAAGCGTTTACAGGATTCAGCTACCTTATTGGTAGCGTATCCGGACGCGTCCTCAGATCAATCAGAAGAGTGGATGAATGTTATTGACTGCTGTCGAATTGAACTTCGTCGCAGGTTTTATCACAAACGGTTGACGGGTTAGCCCTCGCGGTAAGCGTCTAGCTGCCGCGCTTCTCGGGCGCGATCTTCTTTCCACTCGCTAAAAATTTTACGCAATTGTCCGCTGATTGAGCGGTCTTCTAACTGCGCAATCTCTTTGATCTGCCGGTACACGGGGACCGGAACGAGAACTGATTTCCATTTATTGGTATCCATACGCGAGATTATAAGGCAATCCTATAACCCGCGCAACACTATACTTCTTCGGTTTCGCCCCAACTTGGCCCTAAGTCAATGTCGCATTTGCTAGGTACGCGTAGCGGTATGGCGGCTTCCATAATTGCTCTGATCCGCTGTGCGTGTTCCACGTCCCGCACGCTGCAGCCCAATTCGTCGTGTACCTGCAACAGAGGCCGCTCCCCAGCTTCATACAGATCGACCATGGCCTGCTTGGTCATGTCGGCGGCGGAGGCTTGTATCAGCCGGTTTAGCGCCTTATACGTGTACGCACGCTTGAGGGGAGCCGTTTCGCCGTAGGTTGCCTTGGCTTCTTTGAGCGGCATGGCCTTTTGTATGTCGTATCCCAGTGGCTCAAACATGTTGAACCGGCACTTTCGGCCTTTTAAAGAGCGAAGGGAACCGTCTGCTTTTTGATCCACGGACCGTGATACGCCGTTCATTAGCTCTTTTACGAAAGGAACGCGGTTGTGGTACTGGCGCGTAAGATCTTTTGCTTCATCTATGTCCAGATCTAGCTGCTCAGATAGCTTGCGCACACCCATGCCGTACATCATGCCGAGGTTGATCGTCTTGGCTTGTTTGCGGCTAATGTTTGCCATGTCGGCAACCATGGTGTGGAAATCCATGTCCGGATCGTTGGTGTAGCCGTCCACAAACTCTTGCGCACCGCCCAATGGCTGGTTCTTCCACGCGCCAAATACGCTGGCGTAATGGGTCAAGATTCGTGGTTCTTGCTGCGAGTAGTCGATAGCTGCCCACAGTTCGCCCTCTTCCGGCAGGAACAGGCTGCGGATCATAGGCCCTAGCTCTGGATCGCGGGCAGGAATCTGCTGGAGGTTTGGGTTCGACATCGACAGGCGTCCGGAGACGGTGCCCCCGTCGTCACTGCGAAGCTGGTTGATGTGCCCGTGTACGCGTTGGTCTTTGGACACAAACTTCATGATGTTGTTGATGAAAGTGCCTTGGATCTTGTTGAGGTTGCGTGCCTCGACCACCATTTTGGCAAACGGGTGCGGGTTCTCGTTCAAGAATGCCTTAGTAAACGACGGTGCGCCCTTGGCCGTGCGCGGATAAGCAACTTTTAGCTTGTCGAATGCTTTGGCTAAAGAAGTTGCCGCCCAGATCTCAACGTCGAAGCCTGCTTCTTTGTTGATTTCGCGGTAGGTTTGCTTCTCTCTTTTTAAAAGTTGTTGTTTGGAGCGTTCGCATCGCTCCAGATCGACGCGTATGCCACGGTAAGTCATGTCGATCAGGCAAGGCGTGAGCCGCGTTTCGAGGTCAAAGATGGTTTCTAGATCTTCTTTGTTGATCTCGACGCGAAAGAATTTGTACAGATCGTAAGCCAAACGGGCGTCTTGTTCGCCGTAAGGCCCCACAAACTGCGCAGGAAGCTTCCATAGCTCTGCCTTGGGATCTACACCGAAGTCCACTGCGGCCTGCGTCAGTAGCTTTTCTGACTTAGCTTTGCCCAGATAGTCGTAGGACAGGGCGTTCAGAGAGTAGCTGAAGCGGTTTTCGTCTAGCAGCGCAGCCATGATCATGGTGTCGATGATCTTACCGTTGACGGGTATGTCGAGCGCCTTGAGCCAACCCAGATCGTAAGGTGCGTTGTGCATGATCTTCGGGCAGTCGGTCGCTAGCTGCTTCTTGAGCCAGCGCAGCACCTGTCCTTTGTCGAGATTACCCCCGCCAAGGTGCGCGATAGGGTAGTAAGCTTCAAAGCCTTCTGTGGCAATGGCTATGCCGACAACGTCCCCGTCTTTGCGAGGCCACCCCGGCCCCATCTGCTTGAGGTTGGGGTCACGTGTCTCTAGGTCGATAGCGATTTCTTTGGCACCGGTCAGGTCTACCAGTTCAAAGGGTGCGGTCCATTCTGATTCGGTCGAAAAAAGTGGGAATTGCAATTTAGTTGCCTTCTGCATGTGTCTTCCTTGGATCATCGCCCATCGCAAAACGGGTGTACCAGATCGATTTTTTTAAATCTTCTTGCGCATCGAACTTCTTACCTGCCCGCCACTGGTATTTAAAGCTGGCTAGACGGCAGTACGTCTGTACCGCCTCTGGGCCGAAAGCCGCGATCATGGCGTCGATACATTCGATTTCAGCGTCAGCGTAGTGGGCTGGTGAGTTGACCATGTCGTTCATATTGCGTAGCTCCTATAGAAGTTCTGCGGCTCTAGGGTATATAGATTCTGTCTGGTACGGGTGACGGCTACATAGAAGACCCTATGCATGGAGTCTGGGTCGCTTTCCATGCTGGCTTCTGCGGCTGCGGTTATGTCGGTGAACAGGACGACGTTGTCTGCTTCACCACCTTTGGCCCCGTGAATCGTGGACAGGCGTATGCGCGGCTCTGCCGACAGGTCCTCGCCCCGTTGCACTAAAGCGTTGATGTAGGCCACGTCCACGTCGGGCAGCTTGTCGAGCGCGGCTCTCCAATCCATGTCTTTCGTAGCCAGTAACCCGTTGAAATCTTTAAGGTCGTCGTAAGTAAACAGTGCCTCTGGATCGCCTACAATCTTCTTGTAGCCACGGGCCACCCGCACGCCGTTACCTGACATGAACGAATACATAGCCTTGGCGGACTCGAAAGAAATGGGTTCGTTATTCTGCATACAGTTCCACGCAGACAGCGCCACCCGTATTTTGTCTCGAACGCTGCGCACACCACCACCGTATTCAAAGTAGTAGCCCTGACTTTTTAAAAATTGCTGCACTGGCGACAAAAAGTAGTTGGCTTGTGCCAAAAAGAGCCAAGAGCCGCTGTTCATGTCCAGCCCGCTGAAGTCGGTAAGCCGCTGTAGCTTGCCTTCGCTGGGCTTGGGCAGGTATTTCTTGGGGAACCGGCGCTTGATACGTGCGCAGATGCGCTCTGCCACGACGTGAATGTTCGACGGGACACGATAGCTTTGCTCTAGAACCTCGCTGCCGCCGTCGAGGTTGATAAAATGCTCGACGTCCGCCCCAGACCATTTGTAGATCGCCTGATCGTCGTCGCCTGCGCAGTACATACGCTCGGACTTACCGTCAATTGCGTGGGCTATGTCCCACTGCAAGGGCGATAGATCCTGTGCCTCGTCAAGCATCGCTAGCTTGAACGTAGGGCACACAGTGGGCGCAGTCTTGGCAAAAAGCTCCAGCATGTCGGTGTAATCAAAAAGGCCGTGTGTCTTCTTGTACGCCTTTAGGGAGCGTGCCACGTAGTCCACTTCTAGCCACGGCTCGTCCAATCCGCTTAGATTGTATTCATCTTTGAGCAGGTTTTTCTTCAGCCGTGCCAATGTAATCAGACGAAGCAGGGGCGTTTCTTTTGTCAGGCTGTGATTAACGTCAGTGACATAGTTCTGAGGAGCACTGCTTAGGTGGTCCATAGTGCCTTCCATAAGCTCTATGCCTGTCGCACGCTGTAGCTCTTGGTAATGAAGCCCTGTCATCAACTGGTCAGTACGAAGTCCTGTCAGATTGAATGCAAGACTGTGCAAGGTGCGAAAGAATGGCAGATCGTTCTTAGGATCTAGCCCAAACCGCTTGGCAGCACGCTCTTTGGCCTCGTTTGCGGCCTTGCGGGTAAAGGCAAAGAACGCGATGCGGCTGGGGGACGTTCCTTTTGCTAGCTCGTTTTCCACAAGGTTAAGAAGAGTAGTCGTCTTACCGGTGCCCGGAGGGCCAAAGATACGTTGCATTAGTGAAATATATCCTCTTCTGTGACCTCAATACCGTGTTCTGCGGCTAGTTCGGCCAAATCTTTGGTTGGGAACACAAACACGGGGTTGGCCTCCCCCATGTGTGTCGAGAGCACGTTGTAATCCATCCATTCGATGGCGTCCTCTATGTCCCAGTTATTCTGCTTCATCAAGACGGTAAGGCACTTATTGTAATCGTAGACCATCAAGGGCGATTCCACGCCAACGCACTCCCCTACGCCGATAAGCGCCTCCTCAAAGCCCTCAAGAACTATCAAAAGTCGGCCTGCGGAGCGTTGTCGGGCTTCCAATCGTCTACTTTGCAATACCACCCCGTCTTGGGTGCCTTAGCTTGTAGAATGTCAATTCGGATCTCTTCCTCATGCTGCTGTTGCAGCCAATCAATGAGTTCTTGCCTGTTGATCAACAGAGCACCCTTAACAAACTCAGGGGCTTTCTGTCGTGGCTTAAAAACCCGCAGGCCCTCCGGAAATACTAGTTCTGTCATCTTTCCTCCTAGAAAGGTATGTCGTCTTCTCTACCAAACGATGGCTCTGCCACACGCCCGGTCGGTTGATCGTGTGCGGGAATCTTCCACAGCCGTACAACCTTGTTTTGAATGCGAAGCTGAGTTGCTTCGCCGTTAACGTCACGCAGTCTCTGCGCTATCTGATGCGTCTTGTAGGCTTTGAAATTAGCTTTAACCAAGTGCGCCTCCAGATCCTTGAGCCGAAAGTATGTTGCTTTCTGGTCTTCGTCAGTCCACGGACGCTTGAGCAAGATCTGCTCCTTCTCATCCGCCGCCTGATGGCCTGTGCAAAACTCTTCCAAGTGGTCGGCAAACTGCCCGTTCACACTTACATCTTGACTGACCTCAATCACATGACCCTCTGTGTCACTCATCTCATTGAGCAAAGCATTGATACGCTGTTCCCACTGAGCCTTTTGCACGGTGCGAGGGAAGAAGTTCAACTGTTCCACGCAAGCTCGCTGAAACGCTGCTTGATTCATCAAGTCGTCTGTTCCTAGCTCCAAGGGCTGACCCTGAACGTCCAAGAACCATACGGGAGGCACACTGTTGTACTTGCGCAGGTTAGCGATCTGCACACCCGATACGGCGGCATCGATACCAAACTTACGCGTCTTGCATAGTTCGGGGTTGCAGTACGCGTTGATTGGCGCGTCCTTACACTTGTAAGCGTAGTCTTTCCGCTCAAGCTGCTTGGCGACCGTGTTCACCTCGCCCAAAGGCAGGGGAGGATGGATGTAGTTCATGTTGTGGTTGAGAATCTCTGATTCCCATGTGTCGGGATATGCCTTGCGTAAGTAAACACCAACGTTGAACAGCCCGTTATTCCTAGCGCCTTCGCCGATGCCTTCCTTACACAGTATCTGTAAGCAAGGTGGGCCGTCAGGTATGGGCAGCGATTGATCCTGCTCTACAACTAAAGACAGAGCCTGCTCATGCGTCTGCACGTTCTCTGCCACCAAAGCAAAGAACTGCTCCAATGTTGCTGCCGTGCCGTCGAGGTTGAAGGCATACCTCAGACCATTCTCATGGTCGAAGTAAGGCATGTTAAGAAAGTTACCCACATCGCCACGCTCAAGGTTGAGACTTACCTGCTTCGGAAATATCTCGCTACCGCCGTACCCCAACCCAGCACAAAGCTGAGTCAGCACGTCCTGCATGTCTTTTGCGGGAATGAAAGCGTCCGTAAACAGAAAGACGTGAGCACCCCCTGATTTACTACGACACACCACCAAAGGCAGCTTCGCCGCCTGTATCTTGTCGATCAGAGCCTTATGGTTAAAGTTGTATTGATCGATATCAATACAGCCCCAACGGCAGGCGTTGTCTTCGTTGATCGGGATGATCCCAATCGACTGAGTACCCGCTAGATGGTTTTCCCAATCTTGCTTGGTCCGAGGTTCGCGAACCACGTTTGCCTTACCCTGCGTCTTGCCACTGCTCGACTTGGACTCAATTTTAAAAGTCCCGTATGCCTGTTTCAGGCCATCAAATATTTCAGCAAATCTACGAATATCCATAAAATCCTTGGTCCGTGCATAGGGCTATCTGCGGAAAAACCTCAAATGCCCCTAACGACGGCACGGAGCGCCGAGTTAGTTGTTACCAAGGGATCTGATCAGAATCATCGTCACCTGTTGCTTGTGCTGCTGCCGGTTGTTCCGTCTTACCGGCCACACCGTCCTCATGCTTTACCGTCACCGTTCCTGCGCTAATCGCTTGGTGAAAGCTTTTCGCGGCTTGATACTGCCCCGCGTCCTCAATCGCACCTTCTAGTTCTATCTTCCAGCCATGCCATACGCCCTTGGAATTTTCTTCCTTGTTCGTAGACAGGTTGTAAATGTGCGAGAACCGAGGCGGTGTGAACGGCCCGTTTGCACCTATCATGCTGCGCGTGGCAATCATTGAGTTCCACTGACGAGATTTCTTCAATTGCGTAGACTTCATAGAAATCAAGGCGTTAGACCAAGTTCCGTTGTCTTCGAGAATCAACACGTAATGCTGGTGCGTCTCATCGATGTACTCGCCCTGCATGTTTTCAACATAATCTTTGTTAGTTGCGGGATCTCGCTTTGTTGGCGGTCGCTGATCCTCTGGTCCGAAGATTTTCAGAGGAGCGCCGTTACCCGACCCCCGAGGTGCCCACATCAAGAATTCCCGCTTGTAATGGCATGGAATCACCTTCAGCGGCGTTTTGCTGGAGTAAATCTGCTTGGTGACCGAGTTAATCATGTCACCCAGCTTGGCCTTGTCGGCGATATCGGCGTCCTGATTTAACAGTTCCGAGGACACAATTTTCAGAAAGGGTAGTGCCAGATCGTCCTCTGTCATCTGCATACCTGCGCCCGCATCTGCCTCAAACATTGCTGCGCCAGCGACCACAACATCGCCCTTCTTCTTTTCCGCTACTTTCTTTTCGTCTTTATCAGTCATTATTTTGCCTTACTTATCGTTGCTCGTTGTCCAACCCACACGCTAAACAGTTCCATGTCTAGCTCCTTACCTTGCTCGACTCGCTCTTTGACCCAAGCTTTCAACGTTGAGGCATGCACCTCTTGCTTCTGCTCTGGTTCCCAAGCCTGCCTTCGGAGTTCTTCGACCAAGGCTTGCGCTTCGTTATCTTTCTCCTTACCAAAGCGCACTGTGACGGTATTTTTGATGATGTCGCCTTCGCCACGCGAGCGTAGCCAATCGAAAGCCGCAGCTTCGTTCTGCTTGCTAATGCGCGCACCGTAGGTTTCTTTGATTTCGACCTTGCTACCGTCGTGCAAGGTAAAGTTGGTCATGCCGATTTCTTGCATCTTGCTGGGCAGATCTTCGTCTGTGAGCTTTAGCAGTTTCTGCTTGGCTTCTTTTAGCTGTAATTCAAGATTTTTGACCGTTTGCTCCGCAGATACGATACTATCTGCGATAGATGACAAAGCATCTAAGCTCTTGTCTCCGGGCAGAGACAAAGAAGATTGGCTGTCGGCAGCCATGTCGGCGAGTAAATCACTCATCGTCGTTCTCCGTTTTTCAAGTTTCAAATGGCGCTAGCCACTTCCCAAACGAAGCATAATCCCATAATATCGCATGTGTCAAACAATTTAGGCAAACCATGCAATTTACTTTCAAGACCCAACCCTACGAACACCAGCAAGAGGTTTTTGATACTAGCTGCAATAGCCGCTCGTGGGCGCTGTTCCTTGAGATGGGCACCGGAAAAACCAAAGTAACTATCGACACGATTGCAAAGCTTTACTGCGACGGTGAGATAGATACAGCCGTGGTCATTGCGCCAAAAGGCGTGTACGGCAACTGGGTACACAAGGAGATACCGCAGCACCTGCCGGACGATATACCGCTGAAGGTGGTTCAGTGGCAACCGAACCTCACGCAGACCTTCAAGGGTGAAATGTTGCAGCTTGCTAACGACAAAGAACATCTCAAGATCTTGGTGATGAACGTCGAGTCGTTCTCTACTAAGAAAGGTGTGGACGTTGCTAAGTGGTTTGTGAAGCGTAACCGCAACTGTTTGGTGGCTGTAGATGAGTCCACGTCCATCAAGAACCGTACAGCAAAACGTACAAAGAATATCGTCGCGCTGGGAAAGGAAGCCAAGTATAGGCGCATCCTGACCGGCAGTCCTATAACCAAGAACCCCATGGATCTGTACGCGCAGTGCGCCTTCTTGGGCACCGATCTGCTGGGATTTGACAGCTACTATGCGTTTCAGGGCCGTTATGCGGTGATTACGCAGCGTAAGTTTGGCAACAGGAGCTTTCAAGACATTACCGGCTACCGCAATCTGGACGAACTAAACGTCAAGCTGAACGACTTTTCTAGCCGAGTTTTAAAAGAAGACTGCTTAGATCTGCCCGAGAAGATCTACACGCAACGTAATGTGGCGCTTACCAAAGAGCAGGAACGAGCCTACAAACAGATGCAAGACATGGCGTTGGCAATGCTGGAAAAGGGCGAACTGGCGACCACACAGAGCGTTTTGACGCAGATAATGCGGTTGCAAGAGATCTGCTGCGGGCATTTGAAGACAGATGACGGCGAGATACAGGCGTTGAACAGTAACCGAATGTCTGAGCTACTGGACGTGATCAGTGAGATGGACGGCAAGGTAATCGTTTGGGCTAGCTGGGTTTACGACATAGAACAGATAGAGAAAGAACTATCCAGAGTCTATGGGCCGAGGTCCGTGCGCACCTTCTATGGGGCCACCCCTGCGGATGAACGAGACGAGATTGTGGCTCAGTTTCAAGATCCAGACAGTGATCTGCGGTTTTTTGTAGCTAACCCGAGAACTGGGGGCTACGGGCTGACGCTGACGGCTGCTACCAACATGATCTACTACAACAACCAATACGACCTAGAGATACGGCTACAGTCCGAGGACCGTGCGCATCGTATCGGTCAAACGAGGCATGTTCTGTACGTGGATCTGGTCAGCCCGGATACCGTGGATGAGAAGATCATCAAGGCTTTGCGAGACAAGATCGACATAGCCCAAGAGGTCTTGGGCGAAGAAACCAAGAAATGGCTTATCTAGCTACCTGCCGAAAGGTGACCCGGAAAATTGTCTCATTCGATACGGTTGCGGTCTCGGAGCCTGATATCTTTGCGGCGCAAAACGTTGTGGTGGAGGAGCATACGATTGTTGTGGCGCAGAAGGATATTGAGGGTAAAAATTAGAAGGAGCGTTGTTAAATGCGCCCGAGTTATAGGATTGTTGCCCCATCCCACCCTGCATCATTTGCTGAAACATCTGCATCATTAGCCGCATCATGCCGCCCATATCTTGCTGAGTGAACTGCGGCTGTTGTTGCCCCATCGGCTGTTGTAAAGATTGAAATGACGGTCGTTGAATAGGCTGAATTTGTTGCACAGGTTGAGGCGGGGGCATCCCAGCGGCACTAGCTTGGGCATTAGAAAGAGCAGCCTGTTCTTGCTGCAGTTGAGCAGGGTCTAGAGATGGCCCATAAACTTGTTGCGGTTGATTACCAAAAACTCGGGGCATTTCTTGTTGAAGCACTCTAGTAGGAGCCGGTTTGCCACCAAATTGAGTGGGATCGGTGTTGTACTGTTTTGCAATCTCAAGAGCTTCTGGGTTTTGACCGTAAAAATTGCCTAGTAATCTGGCGTGGCTTGCATCGTGTGCGCCACCCATTGCCATTTTACCAGTAACTGGGTCTGTGTATCCCACCATTGCCTGATGTCCGAAGCCTGTCGGTCTTTCGGGCATATCAAAGCCGCGTTGCGCGAGCACTTCTTGCAAAGACGGAGGATTAGGCCCAGAGCTACCTTGAAGCTGACCGAATTGTGTGGGTTGCGTCTGCAAGGACACAGGCTGATGGCCGACGCGTCCTAATGGTCGGCTTGCTAGCATGGACCCAATACCTTGCTGAAGTCTCTGCATCATTCGGTTAGCTCCGTGGCTTGAATAGGCACGCGAAGTTGAAACTCTTCTTGACGTTCGGGGGTGAAGAACTGATTAGCGACCGCTCCGGCAGAGACTAAATCTTTTATCTTCTCTTGGTCACTGCCCGAAAGCTTTCCCTCATCGCCTCCAGATAACTGAAAGTTTTTCAACGCTTCTGTGTAGCTATGCTGACCGTCTATAGACTGCATTGTCTCAAACACTTTGACGGCCCTGTCTGCATCAGAAGGGAAAAAGCCTGTTTTTTCTTGAGCGAACTCCGCCAACGCAGCCATGGGTAAAACGTCCGCCGCGCCTCTGTGCAGAAGCTCGTGGCTGATCGTTTCAGAGACGGCCTCTTGCCCTGACCTACCTCGACGCTGTTGTTTTTCTAACCTTGCGCGGTATTCCGGAGAATTAAAAAACATCACAGAACCTGCTTTAGGCATACCCATGGTGTCAAAAGCTTCAATACCGCCGTATCTTCGACCAATGGCTTCTGGATCAGCTTCTTTAGTAAGGTAAAACCCGCCCATGGTTCCACCCTCGGTTCCAATGGTTGGAACAATGCCCCTACGACGTTGTTCTGCGTCTTGAACACCGTAAGAAATAATTTCCGCCTCTTGCCCGGTTTGAGGGTAGTCGCCTTGATATCCCATGGCAGAAAAAAACCCAAGATCGCCGCTCATTCGCATGCGTTCGGGTAACCTGCTTTGTTGTTCGGCTATGAACTCTTGGTCGGCCATAGCCTCCGAAGCTTGCCGTGCTGCTTCTAAATCTTCTGGATAAGCGAGACTTTCAATACCTTCCGCCATTATTGAGGCGCTTGAGGTAGTGAAGCTATGCCCTGCTGTTGTATCAGGCCAGAGATAGGATCGTTAGGGAACAGGGCCGCGAACTGCTGACGCTGTTGCGGGTTTGCTCCGCCTTGAGGTGGGGGAGCCGGTTGAGGCGCTGCCATTTGTTGCGGCATGGGCTGCTGCATCGGAGGGGCCATCGGCGGTTCTACAGCCACCGGCTGCTCGACAGGAGCAGGTTCTAACGTGGGCTGTTCTTCTTGTGCGGCCTGTGCGCCTCGTACAGATAAAGA
>Ga0181396_1000185_pt1 | contig 14429 bp, 15 predicted proteins | sample 19SPOviralmetaG_FD_130125 | JGI IMG/M metagenome (GOLD analysis project Ga0181396, IMG submission 130125) | Marine viral communities from the oligotrophic San Pedro Time Series (SPOT) site, San Pedro Channel, CA, USA - 19 SPOT_SRF_2011-01-11 | ecosystem: Environmental > Aquatic > Marine > Strait...
TGGTTTCCGATTCGCAGCCATTCGCAATTCTTCTGGCGTGCAATCACAATGTTCTTTTCCGTTGGGACACTTTGACATTTTATATATATAATATATATTTTTTAATCTAAAAATAAACTAAATCTTTTATTCTTGAATCGTTATATCGATTTCTGGTTCTGGTTCTGGAACGGGGTTTGGTTCTGGTTCTGGTTCTTTAATAATCATAGTTTCAACAAATGGTTTTATATCTTTTAACCCATTACAAATTAAAGGTCTTCTAACTTCTTGATATTTCCCTTCGAACTTTTTATTGAAAAAATTAATAATATCCAAATCAATGTTTGGAGATGATTCCAATAAATTGTCATATTCAGAACGGCAAACTTTCAAGAACTCTCGACAATTCTTTCTTTTCTTGTCTTGCATTGATAATTCAATTTCGATGGCTCTTCCAAGTTTAGACCATGAAAGTGCTGATATTCTATGTCCTTCATATATTTCTGCATATTTTAAAAAAGCAAGACATGTTCCAAGTATTCCACACATTAGATTTAATGTACCAACTCCCGCAGAAAATCCGTGTTGATAATCTTTGGGAACATAACTATCCGTCGCAAAGTTTGCTGTTCCAGTTAATGTTGATAATACAATGATTGGGATTTGAAAATTATGATATTTCTTTTTATATTTTCTTTGTCCGTAATTATGCAACCAAGCATAACACATTGAGATTTCTCCCCATTCAGAAAGAAGGTCTTCAATCTCTGGCGACCAATCTTCGATGTTGTCTGGAAATGGGCGAGGGGTTTTGATTTCATTCATTTTTTTAATTATATTTATTAATGAATATAATTTTTTTTATTCGTATATAATAAAAATCTTGATAATATCATATGGAAGAACACAACCCATTTCAACAAAAACCAATAGTCGATGTCAAGAACTCCTTGCATTCTATAAACAAAACTCTGAATGAAATGAAAGTTGATGTGATCTGTATCAAATCAGAACTCAAACAAATCAAAGAAATAATAAAAGAAAAAGAAAAAGAATCTCAACCAATCTCTGGGGGCTGGTGGATTTATTAATCTAAATAATAGAAAGTAATTTCTCTCTCTCGTAATAGTTTTTTTGAGTCGTGGTTCATAATTAAATATATTATTTATTATGTATTCTCATCTTAATTTTTTTTTTATATTCGAAAATAATTTTACAAAAGTGTCTGGGATAGACTCGTCAAAACATTTGTCAAAAGTGTTTTTTTTTTTTATATAAGTTTTTTTTCGGCATTCTATCCCAGACACTTTTGATTTATACCAAATATCGATTTAATAGAAATTATAGAAAATATAGAAACTTTAAGAAAAATTAATTTAATTTATCTGAAATAAAAATCTATCTTTAATTTAAATATGGCTCATTTACTTCCCACCGTAAAAATGGATTTTATCCCAAGTGATGATGAAGAAGACAATATAATTGTTTCAGTGAATGAGGAAACTGGCGAAGAGAACCCCCAATTCGAATATGAAGAAAAAGACGACAACATCATTCCCGATGTAAAAAAGAAATCAGAAAATATGAATGTTAATGAAATATTCAATATGCCCGACTCTGCGCCCAGTGGTACAGAGGAAGATGCGCCGAAACTAACAAAGAGGGGGAAACCAAGAAAGAAGCGACCACCCATGAGTGAAGAACATAAAGCGAAATTAAAGGTTGCAAGAGATAAGGCGCTTGCCGTTCGAAGAAAGAATGCTGCCGAAAAGAAAGAATTGAAAGATCTTCAAAAACAAGAAAAAGAACTGATAAAAAAGAATCAGATAAAAAAAGTAAATAAATTGAAGGAAGAAATTGGTGATGAAGAAGCCCCCGAACCAATTAAAGAACCAATTAAAAAAAGGGAAGCATCATATCCAACTTCAACAATTACAAAAAAAGATTTAGAAGAAGCACAACTTGAAGCGATAATAAAATATGAAACAATTCGAAAACAAAGGAAGAAAGAAAAACAAGAAAGAATGAAACATGAGAACGAACAAAAATTGGTTCGTGACACATTGATGAGAGCCGTTGCACCAAAAAATAATTATAAAACAAACAATCCATTTGGAAACTGTTACTAATGTCCCGCATCGAGTGATTTACAATATGTTTCCCATAATCTGACACATTGTTCCAAATCGGGACACCATGTATAACCACAAGACACACAACAACCATATTCATCATAAGGGCTGGGTGGTTGTCCGATAATATCCATTATTAATATAAATATCGATTGAATCATTTTTGTAATATAGAAAGATAAAAAAAAGAATATATTATTTTAATTTAAATCGTCGTTTATATGATTGAATATTTTTCTCCCTATCAGTAGATGCCCCCCATAGTATATAATATGAAAGATGACCCGCCGACTTATAGTCACCCTTCTCCAAATCTTTTTTATGACGATTTCTGTATTTATCTCGCCGTGATTTGTCTTTGTGCTGGGTATAATCTGAATATCTATTATCACCGAATTGCGTTGTTTTTATCTTCTTATCTCCGTCATAAAAGATTGCCTTAAACTTTTTATTTTTTGCAGTTCCTTTTTCCACAACCATTTTTATCATGTTTATTTAATATGATAAAATATAAAAAAAATTGTTAGTAAATTATTTTACTTCAAACTCTGAAATCCCCTTTCATCGATTGCAACTTCATATTCTTCTGATTCCGCCGAACCCTCACTTTCACTTAATGAATCTTTCCTTGATCTTGATGGTGGAATATAATCTTCATCAATCTTAATATGTTCCGCGAACTCGTTAATCAAATCCGGTCTTCCGTGCATTGCTAAAATCGAAACAATTTCTTCGCATGTTATTTTATCCATTTATAATATAGATTAGAAAATAATTTTGAGATTAAACCCAAAAAGATTCTGCAAGTTCTTCAAATGTTTTTCCTTCCCCAATTTGTTTTTCAACTTCCTTCAAAAAATCTGTAAAAACCCAATCTTGTTTCTTTAAAGGAGACGACATAAAATCAGTGCGCCAATCATCATCATCTTCCACTTTCAAATCGCTTGAATATAAAACGGCAATTTCACTATCAGAGAACATATCAAATCCAGATTTCATTTATATATATATAATATATTAATTTATTTTTTTAATTAAATTATTTTTTCTTTTTTTCTTTTTGTGCTTGTTCCATTATTTCTTGAATAATATTCATTGGGGTTTGTTTATTTTTCTCGATTTTATAGACCACAGCAGATGTTTCATTAACATTACTATATTCCCCATCTGGGTCATGGATTGATGTTACAATTTCAGAAACAATGGTTGGTTTAGTAATGGTGAAAACCATTCCAGAAGGCGAACCCATGAAGTAATCGTTCGCAGCAGAATACTTATCGATAATGTCGATAAGTGGAAGATTGGCTCCGGTTGGATTTCCTCCAATCGATGAATAACCTTGAATCAATGAAGACCGTATTGTGTAATATGGCTTTAAAACAGACCTTTGAAGATTACTTGCTATCAATCCAATTGATTGTGTTTTCACGGCAACTTCTGGAAAGAATGTCAATGGAGTTCCGATTGCGCCACCCTTTACAAAATGGAAAACATCTGTTCCCGCTGGGGATTCTCCCACCTTTGCTGTGGTATAAGCGAGGATATTTTCTGGATATGGGAGAGATGTGTAAAACATATTAGCCCCAAATTGATTGCAAACATAACTTTTTGTGTCAGTTGATGAAACCTCGGCATTGGTAGTTGGACGATATAAAGCACCATTGTTGTCATTATTAACTCGTTTTGTCAGAACATTTTTTGCGGATGGTTTGGCGGCGACGACATCATAATCAAAACCAAGAATATCCCACATGTTATTCGTCCAATGGTCGTATTTATCGGCGGCAGTATCTTTTTTATCATATCCCCAATAATCAATATATATTCCACCATGTGAATCAAAGATTTCATATGGTTCGATATTTAAATTAGATCCCTCGATGATATTTGTATTATCTCCCGTTTTCAAGAAATTGTCCTCACTATCGGCTTGCGCCAGTTGGTCGGCACTTTTAGGATAAGCAACTGTGCGATATGCTTGATTTGCGAAAGCATATGGTTTAAAAGTTGGAGAATATCCGAATTGTGGTGGTCGGGGGCATAATTTATAAACTGTCTCACCTTGGTCTTGGTTTTGTGATGGTGGCGCAAGTAATCTTTGCGCGGTTGATTGTGGTGGAGTTAATGATTCATTTGTGATTGATGTGGCTCCGCCGCCAGCCCCCGAATAATATTTATTTCCAACATTATTTCCAGTATGTAATCTTTTGAATACAAATCGATTCAGAGTTGTGTCGTATTCCAATAATGGATTATTTGCGCCAACATATGTCATCGTTTGATATGCTCCAAGGTCAATGCCGGCGTTTGCATTATTCATATTATTCATATAAGTTGTTGTGGGCGTGAAATGTTTGTCGGTAGTTCCTCCACCAGTTTCTTTATTTCGCACTAATGTGGGGATTCCACAATTAGCATATCCAGAATGTGGTGTGATAATACATGTTGAATATGCTGTGGCGTGTTTATCGAAACCGATTCTTGTTTGATTTAACAATCTTTTTGACCCTCCAACCAAGGGTTGATGCGTCCAGAGATTTTTTGATAAACCCCCTCTTGTTCTGGTTCTTAATCCTATCAGATAAATTGTCTTGCGCGATCCATCTGCTGCGTAATCAAACTCCTCTATAACTTCACAAAATCCGTACATTAAAGGACGCTTGCCCTTGAAAGGATAATCTTTCGGTTCAATATAAGTATCACGGTTTGCATCATCATATTCAAAAAATATTGCCGATGATGATTTATTCACATCTTCTCCACCAGCGCCTTGTTTGAATGTGTCCTCTCCCAGCGTGTCTTGATGTGGTGTATTAGTTCCCTTCGATGACATTCTATTCATATGCATAAATCTTGAATTATTGATGTCGGGATAATCTCCTTCTGTCAGATCAACTTCACTTGTGTCATAATCATTTGTTGAGAGAAGGTCGTCCCATATTTCTGGATAGTAGGCTTGGGAATCTAAAAAGTCCCGAATAATTTCCAAGTTCTCTTTTGTATATCTGACATTTAATGTTATATCTGGATTGCCCGCTTCGAATTGTGCTTGTGTTGGTGTGTATCTTTGAGGAGGATTAAAATTATCAATATATTCTGCGATTTGAAATCCATATTCTGGATTGAATGGGAAAAACTCTGTCAATTTTGTTGCTCCATTTGGTGCTTCTCCAATTGCAAGTGTTGATGGAACAATTAAATCAACCATCTTGCGTCCCGCTTCAAATATTTCTGGGCGCTTGACTGCAATATATCCGAATTGAGAAATCCAATCAACTTGGGCTTGGCTTGGCGCACCGCCATCATATAATTTATAAGCAGCATAATTTGCCGCGTTGTAATTCCAGAATGTGGCGCAATCGATTGGTTTATATGTTGAACTTTCGATTTTCTTTGTGATAGGGCGATTGAAACCTCCTCCATCTAATATTTCAAAAACTTCTGGTGTCTTTGTTTCTGTTAATTTTTTCGTGATTTGTTCGGCAACGGCTGATGGCGTGTTGAATCCTTTATTAACTTCAATATCCAATCTTTCTCGATATCTGAAATATTCACATGTTGAAAATACTCCATTTGTATGTGTTGGGAATTGTTTTACTGGTTCGATTAATAAATCGGCTGAAAAACAAAAGTTTTTTTTAATAAACATTGTATATCTTTTATTATCAACTCTTTGTTTATAAATTATCCCACTGGATTGATCTAATCTTTTCGCCCAGTCACTCTCCATATACATTTCCGGATTTACTGTGTATTTGCACGCCCCCTCTGATAGTTGGTCTTTATTGTTGAAGAAATCCGGATTTGTTGGTTGAACTCCTCTTGTTCCAGATTGTGAGAAATTGCGAGGTTGTTGAATATAATTTGGATATTCATTTGCTGTGATATAATATCCAAAAATCATGGGAGCGAGATTGTCTCGAAGATCAACTTGTTGGTCTTCTTTAAGAACGGCATCAACGGTTCTATGATTTCCCAATCGATAATTTGCATTGAATACAATATCTTTTTCATAATAAAAATCACTTTTTTGAACTTCAACATAATTTGGAATTGTCTGAAAACCTTTTGATTTCCCCGAGAACTCGATTGTTGATGGATTACCAGCGCCGATTTCATTTATGAATGCTCGCTCAACTGATACGCGGTCACCCACATCGAGTTGAACTGTCTGTTGTAAAGGGTTTGTAAATACTGCCGGATTCTCATCATTTTTTGTTCTTGCCTCGACAGAAGCCGAGCGATTACAATTCAGCAATGTTAAATCAGTATATTCACTCATATTTATATTATGAGAATATAAAAAAAACAGATTAAAAAAACCAATAATAAAAAGTGTCTGGGATAGAATTGAAAAATAAAAGGACTAAACAAAAATTATTTATTATATATGTCTAAAATCATGATTCTATCCCAGACACTTTGATGAAATTATTTTCACGAAGAAGTTCCATTTTTTCTGGGTGCTTCTCTTCGAATGTTTCAATTCTGTTACGATTCTGATAATATTTATATAAGTTCTTTGCGGAAATTAATTCTTTATTATTATTATATTTTTCCTTTTTCTTATCTTTATTTTTTTCATAATGTTCCTTGGCTCTTGCACGATTTTTAATTTTAAAATCATCTTTATTCTTTGAAACTTCATGATAATATGCATTTTCTTTCATTCTTTTCTTTTTGTAAGATTCGAGGATATTTTGGATTTGCTGATCTGTTAGATTCATTTTTTTATATATATAATATATAGATATTTTTTTAAATCAATTTAAACTTACAATTTTTGTCTGATATGGAAACAGACAATTGTTTTTCCATTGAGTGCCGTGCAAAAAGTTTCATTATCATAGACAATATCAACATCGAATGAATTGACAACCAATTCATCTGGATTATTTAAATCGATATATGTTTTTGAATTAGGTTCGAAATATAAAGCACCCGTCTCATTTCCACTATTATCGAATCGAGGAAGATGCGCCACAATCTTTGACACTGTACCTTGGCGAGCATTGACTGACCTTTGAGTAAAATTATTTAATCGAACAAATAATGAAGCACCAGATGTTAATTGTGGAACAACTTCTGATTCAATATTCACAACAGTTTCAGTCGATGAAGATTCTGGAGTTGATATTGGTCTTCCCATGAATCCAAGGGTCTGTTGAGAATTACAATCTTCGGTTCTATCTGCTCCATATTGATCTGATTTTGCAAGAATTAAAGTGTTTCTATATCCGTCCATTCCTCCTTTATCAAGACCCTTTGGATCAAGCAGACCATCGTTTCCAGCGCCTCCCACCGTCTTCGCCTTATCATTCCAAAATCTCTTCTCAACATCTGTCGCCCAATGTTCCACACCTTCTTTTTGTATTTTTCCCCACCATTGATATTTATGATATTCATCTTCATCAAAATCTGGATATTCATCATATGCCTTAATCGATTCCAATTTCATTTTTTTACCAGTTCCACCACTTGCAGCCATTACCGGATGCATCGCCCACTTCGCACAATTTGTCGGATTGAGAACTTCATTCTTTACACCGCCAGCAGCATGAATCGTGTCAAAATCAACAAGTAATGTGTAAGCATCTGCCGCCGTCCCCAAAAAGATTGAAATATGTTCGTTTTCCAATTTAAACTTAACTTTCACATATTTTTCATTCGCCATGGTTGTTTTAAGATTGTATCTTTCCGGCCCGAAGTTGGCGTTGTGGTCTCCATAATAAATAACTTCATTCATACATAAATGACCGGAAGAATCATTGCCTCCACTATTGACACCGGACTGATAAACGAAAAGAGACGAACCAGCGCGCAGAATACATACATCAGCAAAAGCAAGATTTCCAGCCCTCTGAAAATGTGGCGAGACTGCTCCAACTCGATTTGGATTATAAGTTTGAGGAGCATAAACCGCTTTTGTGGGACTTACTTTAAACTCTTGATTCACACGAGATAAACCACACATAAAAGGGGATTGTGCGGCGGTGGTGTTCGCATCACGGAAATCAAAAACAACTTCTCCGGCATTCTGTGCGATTGGCTTGTGGTCGTATCTGACTTGGAATCCCTTTGTGCTTGTTGATTCAACAAGCCCTTCTGTCGCCCCCGTTGAGAATGGGAAACTTGCTTGTGGGTAAGCCGAAATATTCTTGAACTTGGTGTTTGAAACCGTTAAAGCACTGATAGCCGTCTGTTGAGTGAAAGCCCATTTATATCCATTGAATGAGCCACTCGCATCGAATAAAGGATCAACATCAACCTTTGCGTCTGGAATAGTTGATGTGGTTGCATCCTTTCCGATTAATGCTGGGTGAAATGCAATTTCCTTGATAGATGCTTGAAGGTCATCGGCAAAATCTTCGGTATTCACTTGATTTCTTTTTCCATCGTCGAATGCGTCACCCACACCACCTAATCCAAAGAATGGTGTGGTGGTTGAACTTTCAATCGAATCTATATCTGTCGCACCTTCACCCACGGGAACTCCAAAATAATGACAATATCCGGAGTTTGCACGGTCAATAATCATGAGATGATTTTTTACAATCTTCGCAGATTGAAGGGCTATTTCAGAATTGGGTGGGATTCTCAAAGTGTTCGACAATGCGTTCTGGTATGAATAGGGTTTGAAAACATCGCTTTGTTCTGGTCTATCATTTTCAGCAACATTTGAAGTAATTATTAAACTCATTTTATATAATAATATATATTATTTTATTTCTTAAAAAATTAAAATAATTATTAATATAAATGAAAAAGAAAAAGAAACTTAAAACAACCCATGTACCACCCATGAAAAAGGGTCAATTCATGAAATTACAAATTGATATGAAAACCAATTTGGAAAAAGATAAAAAAATAAAACCCCAAGAAATATTCGAGGGATATAATAAAAAAGTAAAATCTAAATATTAATTTATTCTTCATCTGATGAATCATCAAACACAAACTCATCATCATCATCATCTTCATATTGATAATCATATTCTTGGAGTTCATTCCATTTATTTCTTGCATCTTCTAATGATGGAAGAATGACATAAATCCTTCTTTCTTTTTTCTTTTGTATTTTTTTTTCATTGTATAGATCAGCAAGACAATCATTTCGAATATCGTCCCAAAATCGATTATCTTGAAACTTCCTTGTATCACTATTGACGGACATATAAACTGAATGAATCCATGATTTCAGATATGCCGTGTGTTTGTTTCCTTGTTTGTCTTTGATTGGGATTCCACATTTTTTGGCGTTCTCATCATGGTATGTGTCCTCGTGGATTTTTCCCCATTCGATGAAATCATTGTTATAGGTGAAACCACCATCTTTGACAACACCATTCCACCAAGCCAAAACACTGTTCCAATTTCTCTCAACTTGATTTTGTAATAGATCGGTTTTCTTGAACTTCCTTGGATTGAAGTCACTAATATCGCGATTATATAAAACCTTTGCGAATGCTTCTGCTGGGGAATCAAGAATCGATTTGATGTAATTATCCTTATCCTCTGAATCAACGATTCCAGATAAGAAATTATTTAATTTTAAACAGAACATTCGACGACTATCAGCATTTGCACCACAGAACCAAGCATTGTTTGTTGTGATGATATAATTCGCAAAGCATGATATCATATAATTCTCTTTATTTTTTTTATTGATTGTTTGGCGTTGTTCTGTAATTTTATTCTTGACAATTCCTTCAAGTTGTTTGTCTCCACCCCAGAAGGCTTCATCAAGATTCACAAGAATCTTTCCTTCCAATTGTCCGTTGAAATCACCGAAAAGAAACTTTGCATTGCTATTCTGACAATAATGAGAATCCCCAATGATTTGCGCCATCTTATCAAGAATGAAACCTTTACCACCACCCTCCTTCGATTGGAGAGCAAGAAGAACACCCATTTTTTTGTATGGTTTTTGAAGAACATGTGCGAAATAATTAAGGACATATTCGAAATGGTCTTTATCGCCGTCACACCACGAGTTCAGAATATGGTCGAGAACTGGTTTCGCATCTTCTTCCTTTGCGAAATGACAATCATCTTGTGAAATGTGAAATCCATTCCAAAGATTAAAAATATCTTTGGGACAATTGTCCCTTGGGTCAAAATCAATTGCACGAACCTCACGACGGTCAATCCATTCGCACCATTCCTTGAATGGATTGATTTGTTTATTCTTTTTTTTCCCATTTGATTGATAAGTGATATTGAATATTTCTTTTTTATAATGATCTGCTGATTTAGTTGTATTTTTCAGATACCAACATTTGTCAAGTTTTTTCGAAATAACACCAGTTTTTGAGTCCGTATTAACAATGATTTTTTTATCGAGAATAATATATTCACCAGTTTCTTTGACAAAAATTAATGATTCATTCATTTTTTCAAGAACTGATTTCGTTGCACCTTTTATAAACATTCCACGGTCTGGGGCTTCTTCCTCTTCTTGTTTATTCTGTTCCCAAAAAGCAAGTCGTTTTTGATAGTTGGTTTCCCATGCATATCTGAAAATCGATTCAAGTGATGTTTCGATAATTTCTTCTTTGACATATTTTTCTTTTAAGTTTTTTAAGAAAGTAAATCCAACCTTTTTATCTGATTGTTTATGAGTCCAATAATTCCAATTTTTTTTGATTATTTTTAAATCATAATTGTCTTTGTCATTTTTACTCCAATCATTAAACATTGCAAGTCCAATTTCATTTCCATCGGTGATGTTGTGAATAGCCATTCCAACTTTAATCCATGTTTCATATTCATAGCATTCATCATCAGAAAGAACATCAAGAATACTTTTAAGTTTTCCCAGATCATATTTCTTTGTTTCAAGGATTGGTTTGAAGTCCGGCATATCAGATTCTTCTTCGACAACTTCAACCTTTGGAGATTGTGGTGGAGATGATGGCGGTGAAATAGGAAGTTTTTCTTCTCCAACATTTGTGAAAGGAGTTGATTGAATTAAATGAAGTGCTGGTGTCGATGAATAATTATAAGGTGTCTTAACTCTTTTATCATTATATTTCGATGAATACAATGCACGGAAGTTTTGTCCGTCGCTATATACTGAATTATCATATCCGGTTAATTTGTCAAGTCCGACAGATTCATTGAACTTTTCAAGATCAACAACCTTGCATTCATATCCAGCAACAACAATATGATATGACACCGCGTATCCATTAAACTTGGTTTTCTTTTTATTGACCGACCAAGTGTTGGATTTTTCACCACAACTTGAAGAAATAACCAACTCACCCTTATCAAAAACTTTCCGAAGTTTTTCAACAGCATCATCAAGAATCATTTTTGAAATCTCTTTTTTGTGTTCTTCATTTGTAAAGACACCATCAATCTTTTTATGTTTGATAAAATCTTTTTCACTTACAAAGAATGCATCGATATCATAATATGGTTTGACAACGGAGTCATGTTTTAACCATTCATAAAATGTATTTTTTGTTTCTTTATTTAATATATCTTTCAATTGTTCTTCTGATGAATCGAATGGCTCACACGATTCAAGTGTAGCCCCCGCGAAGTTTTCAATATCACGGAAACAAATTGTTTTATTCATGGGATTATATTTATTATCAGACATTTTTTTTGTTATAGTTTTATTAATCGTTTTCTTTTTAAATATGTTTTCTCTATCCATTATATTTATAACATAGAAAATAATTCTGGGGAATTAACGCAAATAATCTTAAATAATGCATTATATTTATCAGAATCGATGTAATTAATCATATATTATACCATTTAATTGGATATTATACACATAAACTACTTAAAAGATGGAATAATTTGCAAATTAATAACACTTTAAGTGCTATTTTAGACATAAACCTAAATTAATGACTAAAATATGATAAAAAAGATGTATTATTTAAGATTAATAACACTTAAAAAAGAAATATATATACTTAATTAATAAATAAAATGATTCGAGAAGGTTCGAAAGGTTCTCTGAACTTATATTATAAAAGTTTATTGATTTCATCTTACCCTTTAACAAATAAAAAAACATTTGATAATTATTTTTATCAAGGAGAATATCTGATTCGAAAATCAAAACATATTCCAATTAAATTACAAATAAAAACATATCTTAATTTTTGCAATGTGATCCATCGAAGGAAGTTCAACAATCAGCCAATAAGAAAAACCGACCATGAAATGTTTCTTAATAGTTTATTTGCTTTGATGAGATTAAATATTATCGAAAATGATGAATCGAATGGATATTTAATAATGAATAAAAAAAAATGTTAGTAAATTAATTATTTCCATCGCCACTATCAATCGGAAGTATTAAATCAAATGCTCTTAAATAATCAAACTGCTTTTTTAAACTGTCTCTTTCTTGTTTGTATTTAATCGCTTTGAATCTTTCTTCCTTTATATCTTTATCTTTCTGAATCGACATCATTTCATATTCATTTGCTTTTTCTTGAAACTCGAACATCATTTCAAGTTGTTTTTTTAGTTTTTCATTTTCTTGTTGTAATTGACGATTTTTATATTCTTCTTCTTTCAGAAGATTTTCTTTGGCGATCGCGAGTTCTTTCATTTCTTCGTATGAGATCGGCATTTGTTTTTATCTATATATTTTATATAGATAATAAAGTTTTAAGTATTAACAATTATTTCGGGAACTTAACATTATATTTTTCAGTTATACTTTTATCAGATTTTCTTGCATTCCCTCCCAGAATGTAAGAATACACACGGGCTTGCGCCCAACTCTGCGGCGTTTGATTTGGTCTTGATCCAGAAGAACGATACGCCCCTTCTCCTTTCTTATAAACTTCATCGATTGCTTTGAATGGAATCCCAGTAATTTTGGCGATGTTCCTTTTACTTCTTCCACCTTTCATTGCATCGATTTTTTTTCCATACTTCTTATCAAACTTAACAGTCCATGTTGAACGCCTCTGTGGTTGAGATGTCTTCGGTCTTATTGTACCTTCTTTGATTGATTTTATTTGGGCTTCTTTTTCTTTTCCTTTAAGTGTCCCGACATATTTCTTCTGAATCTTTTTATCTTTTTTAACCATTTATATTTATAAGATTTATTTTATTTCTTCGATTGTTTTAATATATTTTTGTTCTATATCTACACATTCATCAATCTCATTACAACCTCGGTCAGTTCTTCCTCGATTTGCGATTTCAAATGGAGAACTTCTGTGTTCCCACCAAACAACTCCATCATTGCAGCGCCACAAATAAATGATTCTTAAATTGGGATTCTTTTTCAGAATCTCGTCTCCTTTAATTAATTTATTCTTCCCGAAAAATAAAGTGGGATATTGTCTCATCTTAATTCTTCTTGTTTTCATCTCAATAAAAAAATCATCATTATATTTATCAAACTCATAATATTCACCCATCTCTGGATTATTCTTTGATCTTAATAATTTCCCAAAGATTGTTTCAAGATATTCATGAATGTCATTTTCTGATTTATATCCATATTTTAAATCGATTGCTTTTTGTTGATTCATTTATACTTATATATATATTTTAATTTGGAATTATACCCGCATTTATTTTTCTATTCGATTCACAGCAATTTCATAGATTTCTGCGTCTTTCTCAATTCCAATAAAATTGCGATTCATGTTGTTACATGCGACACCAGTTGAACCCGAACCCATTGTTGGATCAAATACCACATCGCCTTCTTTTGAATAATACTTTAATAACCACTCAATCAATGCAACGGGTTTTTCGGTTGAATGCTTCCCCCTTGTTGATTTAATTTCTAACATTGAATTGGGAAGTGGTGGATTATATATCGATGATTTCCCGACATCTTTTCCCGTTCTGACTTCTTTTCGAATATCAGTCCCATACAAATCTTTTTCTTTATCTTGTTTATATGTATATTTTTCATTTACTACCGGCTCACCACTTTCTTCTTTAACAATTGAATTGGGAAGTGGCGGATCATATTTTCCCTCCTTCTCCCTCACAATCGGTTTCTTTCTTCCCTCGGTATTATAAGTGTTATTTTCACCCTTAATGATTTTTTTATTTACCGTTTCTTTAATAACTGATACGGGGAGTGGTGGGTCATATTTACTTTGCTTTTCGGTTTTACTTCGATTTTTTATCATTCCTTTATTATCTACCCCATCTTTTCCATTTCTTTTATTTACCGTTTCTTTAATGAACTTATGAGTATGAGAACTTAAATCATATAATGGAAGTTTCTCATAAAATACATATATCATCTCATGTTTTCTCATCGGCATCTTTTTTGCTGATAGAAAACCCGCGGCGGCGGATTTAACCCATACA
>Ga0181396_1000188_pt1 | contig 14190 bp, 18 predicted proteins | sample 19SPOviralmetaG_FD_130125 | JGI IMG/M metagenome (GOLD analysis project Ga0181396, IMG submission 130125) | Marine viral communities from the oligotrophic San Pedro Time Series (SPOT) site, San Pedro Channel, CA, USA - 19 SPOT_SRF_2011-01-11 | ecosystem: Environmental > Aquatic > Marine > Strait...
CGATGAAATGTTAGGTATGCGTAGGCAAATACGTAAGGAACGTGAAGAGACTGTGTATGCGGCGATGGAAGCTAAAAGACAGATGGCAAACAACGCAGCTATAGGTGGCCTATCATTACTAATAATTGGTGTATTAGGTGGGGGCATATATCTGATATCACTAGGAATTGGTTAATGATTAATCTTGTTGTGTTACCCCTTGTGTTAGCAGGGCTGTTAAGTAACCCTGAGTTTGTACAGTGTCACTTAGCAAAAAGAGTTAAGATACAGGGAGAAATGGTTTGCATTTACCGTGGACCTAATGGTACAATAGGATATCATTACCCTATGTTTAAGTTTAGTGAATGCCCTAAGACATACATGTGTAGATACACACCTAATGCTAAAAAGAAAGTATCAGTTCAAGATATACTTGACGGATTAAAGGACGGATTTTAATAATGATTAATCAAAGACTTAATGAAGCTGTAGCTAGAAAGTTTGGTTACAATGGTCCTGCTGACAGTGAAGCAGTTGATAAATTTTTAATGTCAAAACCTGAAAGTATTGCTACCGTCCGTAGAGCTTTAAATATTATGAAACCTACTACAGCTATGGCAGAAGGTGGTGACACTGAGACCACTGCAACCACTACCCCTGTAGAACCTGATGATGTGCCTACTAAGACACCGGAAGAACTAGCAAAAGAAGAACAAGATAGAATTGATGCACAGAACAAAGCTATTGGTGATAAATCTTTTACTGCTGCTAGTGATCCTACTTCTTTAGTTACAAAAACTCCCGTAACAAAAGTAGACACAGCCGATACAGAACAAAAAATTGACCCTACTACTGGTCAAATAACTACAACAGCGCCTACAGTTGACGCAACGAAAGCCGCAACAACTACAGCAGATGCTTCTACTACTGACCTTACAACTAATCTTGCAACTACAACTTCTGCTGAAGATGCTACCAAAGAATCAGTAAAAGATGTAGCTGCTGTTACCACTGAAGTAAAAGATAAAGCTTTGGTGGATGCTGTTACTAAAGACCCTACAAAAATGACTGCTCTAGGTACGGATGACATAGAGCAAATAACATCTGCAACACAGGTTGTTGCCCCTGCTAAACGTGTAATACAAGAAGGTGAGATGATTAGTGGTTCTGCTGTAGACATGGCAGCAGTTAAAGAGGCTACTGATATTGAAGCTGCTACTGCTAATCCTTCAAAGAAAGCTACAGTCAAAGGTCAACTAGATGACTTAATGGATGACTTTGACGATGGTGCTACACCAGCATGGGCAGCAGGTGCAATGAGAGCAGCTACAGCAGCAATGGCTGCACGTGGGCTAGGCTCTAGTAGCATGGCTGGACAAGCTATTATACAAGCTACGATGGAGTCGGCCTTACCTATTGCTCAACAAGATGCATCTACTGCTGCTTCTTTTGAGGCACAAAACCTTAGTAATCGTCAACAAACTGCAATGTTTGCAGCAGAACAACGGGCTAAATTTTTAGAGATAGATTTTAACCAAGAGTTTCAAGCACGTGTAACTAATGCAGCAAGGGTTAGTGACATAGCTAACATAAACTTTACAGCGGATCAACAAATTGCCTTAGAAAATGCAAGATTGACACAGACTGCAAATCTTGCTAATATGTCAGCAGTAAACGCTAAGGTTATGGCTGATGCTGCTGCTATGAGTCAGATGGACTTGACCAATCTAAGCAATGAACAACAAGCTGCTGTACAAAACGCTTCTTCATTCTTACAAGTAGACATGGCTAACTTAGCCAATGAACAACAAACAGAATTATTTAAAGCCCAGTCAGTACAACAAGCTATCCTTAGTGATGCTGCTGCTGCTAATGCCACATCACAATTTAATGCTTCAAGTAAAAATCAAGTAGATCAATTTATGGCTAGTCTTAAATCACAGGTAGATCAGTTTAATGTGACTCAACAGAACGCAATGAATCAGTTTAATGCTGGTGAAGAAAACGCACTAGAAAAATTTAACTCTGAATTAGTTAATCAAAGAGAACAGTTTAATGCCAGCAACACTTTGGTCATAGCACAGGCTAATGCTAAGTGGCGTCAAGACTTGGCTACCATGGATACTGCTGCTCAAAATGATGCTAATAAACTGGATGCCGCTGCTATGAACAACCTTACAGAAAAAGCTATTGATGATATCTGGCAGAGAGAAAGAGACATAATGGCATGGGCTGTTGCTACATCTGAGAGTGCTTCACAAAGAGCTTTAGATATTTTACTTGCTGATAAAGAAGTAAGTTCTGCTAGAGAAAAACTTGCCTTTGAAGAGTCTGCATCTAAGTCTCAATTTTATTCTAATGTATTATTTGGTAGAGATGGTTTAGACTTAAGCAATGTAGTCGGCAACATTTTAAATTAATAAAGGTAATAGGATAATGTACGAAGATAATTATCGTCAATTAAAAAAAACTTTAAACTCAAGAAACAATGCACCTGAAATAAAACTTCCAAAAATTGAAGCTAAAGGTCTTATGTCTATTGAAACAAGAAGAAGGGCATCTGCACAGGCTTTAGAAAACTTTGATGTTGGATATGGTGTAACAGCTTGGGACCACTTTGCAAATGAAAATGCTAAATATACTAAAGTTGCATCATCAAAACCAACAGTAGTAAAACGTCCTGCAGGTTTTAAAAATATCTATGGAGTAGATGCTGCTGCAGATAGACTGAGAGCTAAAATGCAAGATTCAGGTGATGTTAATCCTTTTCAAGGTTTAGATTTTACTGTATTAGAAGATGTTGAAACAGAGTATATGTTTAATGAATTTAGAAACCGTTTAGGTTTAACATCAGCTCAATCTGCAGCACTAGTTGGAAACGCAGATTATGAAACAGGTACATTTAAATTTCAACAGGAAATAGGAGATGAGGAATATTTAAAAGGTGGTCGTGGTGGATATGGATTATTTCAATTTACTGGTCCAAGAAGAAGAGATTTTGAAAAATTTGTTAAAGAAAATAATTTACCTCTTGATGATTATAAATCTGGTGTAGAATTTGCTATATATGAATTTACTAAAGGTGGAGAAAAGAAACAATTAGCAAGACTTAAAAATGCTGAGAGCGTAGAAGAAGCATCTAATATAGTTGCTAAGAATTATCTAAGACCTAAAAAAGAAACCGCAAATTATAGTGAGAGACAGAGAAGGTCTAAAGGATATTACGATGCTTATTCAAATCTTGAAGGTCCAGATAAAGGTGAGTTGAATTTTAAATCTGGTGCAAAAAATTCAGGGCTTATGAGTCCAAAAAATAGGTAGATAAATAATGTACAATAGACCCATACCCGGCCAGTCTTTAACTGCAACCCCAAGAAATAGCAGCTATGAACAACCCCCTGTTATAGTTGACCCTAAGATAGCAGTACAGGCCCACCTTAAAAGACTAACTAAACCTAAAGCTATGGAAGACATACTTCTTTTTATAGATGCAGGTGTTGATATACGCACCCTAGTTGAAGGTACGTTACGTGGTGCAGTGCTTGAAGGTATTCACTCAATAGATGTAAGTCTTATTATTGCACCAGTATTACATGAGTTTATTCGTGGTATACCCTTGGCTGCAGGAGTACCTTTTGAAGAAGGTTTTGAAGACGAAGAAGATTTTGAAGAGGCTATTTATAAAATGCCAGAGCCTGTTGAAGAAGTTAAAAAAGAAATGCCAGAGAAATCTTCTGGTTTAATGGCGAGGAAATAAAGATGGGTTTAAAAGCAGGTTTTTGGACTGGTATGAGAAGGCATCAAGAAGAAGCCTTTAAATACAGAGATGAACAAGAAAGAATAGATAAAGAAGAAAGCCGTTATCAACAGCAAAGGCAAGACTTATTAGATTCTCAAGAATTAACACGTCTTACAGCTTTAAAAGGTGCAATTTTTCCTCAAGTTAAAAGTGTGTTTGATTCAAAGAAAGCACAGAGAGAAGCTATTACTAGTTCTTTAAGTTCTTTAAGGGCATTGGACATACCTAAAGATGTGGCACTAGGTATAATTAAATCTGGTCAAGCAAATATAGTTCTTGAGGCTGCTGCAAAAAATGGTGGCGTACTTAGAAATACTTTTTATGCACAACTTCAAGACCGTATTAATGAAAGGTTTGGTGCTGAACTATCTGTGGATGACAGGGTAGAACTTATTCTTAATGGAACAAGTCTTGCAGCTAATGATCCAACTGATGCAGGGCAACTGCTTGCTATGACAACTGCAATAATGGGTGCTGAAAATGAAGAACAGATGTTTAAACGTATGGAAGATTTTGACTTAGGCATTGGCACACCTTTTGCTGGCTCCGCTGATCCTTATGAAATTAACTTTGCAAGCATGACGCAAACTGATGCTAGTGTACAAAAAACTATTGACACCCTGACTAAAAAATCTCTGGATACTGTTTTTGGTGGTGGTATAACAGTTACGGAACTGGCTGATGGTAGTGTTAGAACTACTTTTGAAGCTAATACAGACTTGTTATATGGTAAAGATGGTACTATAGAAATTATGGATGCTGCATCACGTGCTGTAGTTAGGCTAGAGCAAGGTTATGGTGATATAGTCGGTAATAAAGATTTGGTTGTAGGTCAAGTCAGGCAAATGGTTCAGAATATATTTAGTAAATCTGATATACTTAAGTATCTTAATCAGGGTGTGGGTATTGTTAAACGAGAAAGATACTTATTTCCCCTCCCAACTGTACAAAGTTCACCGGAAGGTTCGCCGGGAAATCAAGTACCAACACCCAATATAAATTTACCCGGTTTTAATCCTAATTTACCTTTTACACCAGCAGCTAATTAATAAAGGCATTCATACATGGCTGACAGTATTCTACTAAAAGATTCTTCTGGGGAAGTTGTATCACCAATGAATCTTCTTGACCAAAGCACAGACCTTACTCTAGGTGCTGAGAAGAAACCTATACCTAAAATTGATCCTACAAAAGACTACGTACAGAATGTAGAAGGTATGAGTTTTATGGACCTTAAAGATGACAGTCAGTTTCAAACTGATTTGTTATATTTTTTTAATGGTAATAGGTATAACTATTCTAAAGATGAACTTGTTGAGTTAGGGCCTGACGGTTTAGCTGAAAAATTTGTAGAACATATGAGGTTTCAAGATACTAATGAAGCCACTGCTATTAAAGACCTATATTATGCTAAAGACAATCGTAATAACAGTGTGCAAGAACTTGCAGCTTTTGGAAGATTAATGTCTGCTTGGGATGGCTCTGAGGATGCAGGTACTAGCCTTGGCACATCAGTAGGAGACTATGCTGCTGGTATTTTGTCAGCACCTTCTACTTGGACAAGTCTTGTAGCACTACCTTTTACTCTTGGTGCTGGTGCTGTAGCATCACAGTTAGCTAAACAGACTGCAAAAAAGGGTGTACAATTACAGCTACGTAAAGTTTTATCCAGTGTGATTGCAAAGAAAACTGCAGCAGAAGTACTAAAGAAAAATGTTACTGCTACTACACTTAAAGGTGTTGCTGCAGGTGCTGTTGTAGAAGGCGCACTTGGATATGGTCAAATTGAAACACAAGAAGCCACCCGTGATCAAGTTATAGAAAACTATGTGGGTAAAAGTGCTGGTGACAAGGCTCTTGCTATAGGATTTCAATCAGCCTTTGGTGGTACACTAGCTGGCTTTGGTTCTTGGATGAATGTAAAGCAAGCCAATAAAGCTATAGATACCCTGTTAGGCCAGCAAGAAATTATTGATTCACGTCAGACTGCTGGTGCTATTAATGCAGTTACTGCGTTAAAGAGTAAACTTAAGAATCCACAAGCAGATAAAAGAATGCAGGATGTTTTAACACGTATCGTTAAGATGACTGACATGCTTGAAAAGAAAACTGTCCCTACTGATGGTAAGGCATTAGACCCCACTAGGGTTGCTGAAGGCAATAAGATGTTGACAGAAATCTTTGCTAAAGAACCGAAAACAAATATTATTGGTGGATTATCTGGCAAAACTATTCAAGGTATTACTGCCGCTGCATCTGATATAGTTGATAAGTTAGACATAAGTCCTGATGAAAGAATTAGTAGTGCTATTGCAAGAGCTTTAAGTAAACCTTCATCTGATCCTACCTCTATAACTACTGGAGAAATGACAGACATACTAAATAAATATGCTATCACAAGAGAAGAGTTTAGTAACGTATTTTTAGCTGAACTTTCTGAAGCTGGTAGAACACTTGGTCAAGCTGCTCAAGTAAGTAAGGCGTTTAAAAAATCAGAAAAACTAGAAGCTCAAAAACTTTTAAATGATATAACTGTCATGGGTAAAGTTGGTGTGTCAACCATAGACGATATCTTAGCTCAACAAACTGTTGATGCCGCAAGTAAATCTAATGTAGGCACTATGCTTTATAAAGGTTTACAAGAAGTTGACGCTGCAAGAATTGCATTTATGACTTCTCAACTTGCTACCACTGCACGTAACGTGGGGTTTTCTGTAGCAAGACTTGGTGTAGATTTTTCAGATCAAGTGTTTAAAACTATTCTTTCAGCGGGGACAGTTAGTATAGGTAAGTTAATTGGTAAAGAAACTGTGCCTTACACTCCAGCTAGAAACACTTTTTCTATGCTAAGGGGCATGACCACAGATAAAAACATGGCGTTAGTATCCAGAGTTATGCTTGAAGCAGATATGCCAGCAGTATACAAAAAATTATTTAGGGATACAACAAGAGTTGAAGTAGCCACAGGTGCAGACAACTGGCTTGCTAAAACTTCAAGGGCTGTAAACATTGCTAACAGTGCTACTGACCATGTGTTTAAACAAGCAGCTTTTTATGCCTCTATTGACAGGCAATTAGCAGAACTTGCTGACCCAAGACTGGGTTATACCTTTAAAGAGTTTGCAGAGTCGGGTAGAACTTTCTTAGACCTTGATGCAATACTAGGTGATGGTAAAGGGTCAGCACTGCTTGATCGTGCTGGAAGAGATGCATTAGATTTTACTTTCCAAAAAGGTTATGAGGATGCTGATACAGTCTTTGGTAAATCAGCAAACTTTGTTATTAATTTAAATAGAAAATTACCTTTTGTTGTATCTGGATTAGGTGGTATGCCATTTCCAAGATACATTGCAAACCACATGGAGTTTATACATGACTACATGCCAGTTATAGGTACTACAAAAGGTCTTGCTGAAGGTGTAACTAAATTAGTTTACGACCCTAAGTTTCTATTTAGTAAAGATAAAGGACAGATAGAACGTTGGTCTAAACAACTAACAGGTGCTTCAATGCTATTGGGTGCTTATCATTTAAGAGCATCACAGGGTGGAGAGACAGGTTTTTCAGACTTTAAATACTCTGAGAATGGTGACGTAAGTAAGATGGCTCCTATCCTTGGGGCTTTTAATGGACATATGTTAGTTGCAGACGCATTATATAGATATAATAATGACCTACCTTTACCCTCACAAGGTAAACTTTTATCTGACTCTCTTGAAGTTCTAACAGGTATGAATACATTAGGGTTTAACACAGGATTAGTTCAGTCGTTGTTTGATTCGTATGAAACAGGTGGGCTTACAGATGCAGCTAAACGTAAACTTGCTGATGTTGTTTCTACAGGAACTTATCCCCTTGCAATAGCCAAAGATTTCTTAGGTCAATACGACCCTGAAAAATCTTACACTTGGTACAACCCTGATGTTCAAAGTGACGGTAATATATTTACTGAGTTACAAACTTGGGGTGAATTTAAAAGCAGAGTAAGTAAAAACATACCGCAATATGACTGGTTAAATCATGCTAGAAACCTTAACAGTGCAAACAGTCTGCCAAGATATTCACCTTTTAACTCACGTCCTATTGGCACAGTAAACCCTGCAATGAAACAGATGGTTGGGGTTGATGTACGTAAACAATCTTCTATACAAAAAGAGATAGCTAGGTTAAATCTTAGGGAATGGGATTTGTATAGGAACTCTACTGTACCTAACCCAACAATAAGGTATGTGGTAGAAAAAAGATTGTCTACTTCTTTAAACGAGTCTTGGTTGCGTCACAAAGATACACGTTTAAGTAATTATGAGGGTAAAACCTACGATGAATTAACTTCTAATCAACAACAGGCAGAGTTTACTAGGTTTGTAAGATCAGAAATACAAGAAGTGGTAAAAAGTACAAACGAAAATTGGAAGACTTTTTCAGCCGCAGCACCTAAATCTGCTGCAGGTTATATCAGAAATATGTACATGATACAAGGTAAACAAGAAATAGACGGTGAGCCACGTTATGATGTTGCAGCAAAACTGCTTCCTAGCGGTGAGTTTAACACTGCGGAGGAATACTTATCCGAATCTATAAGTCTTACTGATGAGATTAAAAGAAGACAATTTCTTATGTTGCTAGCTGATAGAGAAGAAGATAAAGTTGAAGGCAAGAAAAACTAATCACACTCATCCTCTAACATAAAGTCTGCCCACTCATATGCTGAACGCCTTACCTCAGACATATTTAAAGCCCCTCTACTATTCGAAAGCATTCCAGCAAGAGCTTGTCCTGCTAGATACCTTCGGGCAGTGAGGGGTTTTATCATGTCTGGGTTACGCTTCTTGCGTGTGTATTTTTTAGCTTCCTGTTCTAGATTGCTCATACTGTTTTACTTTTTGTAGGTTCTTGAAATACTCGGTGTTAAAACCAAACTCCCAATCTTTGTTAGGTCGTGTATCTATCTTGTAGGGATTGCCTAACTTGCCCTTAATAAAAGCTTCTCTGCCCTGATCGTATGGCTTCATTCTTTTTCTACCTCACTGATAAGTCTATCTAAGTACCAACGTGCTTTCTTCAAGTCTTCCAAGCCATTCTTGTAAGGCCAGCGCCAAAGATACTTGAAAGAGTTTTGCCAGCAGTATGCTTCATGTGCGCTAACAGGCGCATTCTCAGCCATAGCTTGCATAGCATCAATACATTCAATACCTGCTGCGTTGTAATGGGGTGGATGTTCTACCATATCCACAGCCAACTCTTTCCATTTAGCCATTGTTGTTCTCTTTCTCTAGTACAATTAGTTCTGCGTTAGTATAGGGGATATGGAAGAACTGCTCACCTTTCTGTATGTATCTACCTTTAGCTTCTTTGAGACTCTCTTTAGTCAAGCAAGTATCTTTGATGCGCCAGCATTGCTTCATATCTTTACGGAAGATATAGAAATTTAGTACACCATTAGCACCATCATACTTGTCTAATAATCTCTGCTTCCTTTCTGGAATCCTAATCTCTGCCCAATGTGTAGGCCAGTCACCATCCCATGCTACCTTTACCTCTGCCTCATTGAAGTAAGTGTAGTCATCTTTCTGTGACACTACATCTACATAATAGTTTTCTTCTGTGTTTACAATGGTGTGTCCTTTTTGCTCAAGTAAAGTTACAAGTTTGTCCTTAGCAGCAGCATCATATGCTTCATACAATGCTCTGTTAAAACGTTTTCTTACAGCCATTAAGATTTAGTTCCTTGTTTAAATAGAGGTAGAGAAAAACACTGGCTTACAGCCTTGGCATTTTCATTTGGTCTTGTGTTGTACAAGCGTAGCATATCATACTCTCGCCACTCTTGGCAAGACTCTTCGGTTAAAAAAGCAAGGTTAGTTGCATGTACTATAAACTTATCTTCTTTTGCAGGGGCTGAACCCATTGCCATAACTACTACATAAACCCAAATCATTTTAGTTCTCCTTGTTTGGAGTAGTTTAGCCACATACTCAGGTGGTTATTTTAAGTAATGTCTACCATTTCACACACATCCCCAGTACATGCCATCGTCTGCATCCCTGATGTATTATCTTCTTGCTCGTATGATGATAGCTTAGTCCAATCAATCTTAACAGGTGATGCATCTACCATGTTGTAGAAATCTTCCTTTGTACATTCTTGATATGGTGCCTGTTGATATGTGTGTTCATTGAAAGGTAGGAACGACACACCACTCATCTCATCAAAGTGTTTGTACACAAATGCCCCTACCTCAAACCATTCATCAGGCTTGACATTGATAGTAACACTAGGCTTATGCTCACACCAATGACGTTGATACATCAACCACATCTCTAGTTGTTCTAAGGCTGTCATGTCAGCAGTATGTATTGCACCTAAAGGTGATTGCATAGGGAAACTAAACACTGTGGTAGCATCAGGCTTCATAACGTCAGGCTCGTTGGGTATACCCTGATCAACCATAAACTGAGTCAGTGGATCTTTATTATCTCCACGCACAGTACGGATATAATAGGGACTGTGACGAGCATGAATGCCAGAAGCTGAGTCAACCAGTTGGGAAACTGTTCCACTGGGCTTGACACAAGTAATAGCAGTGCTATGAGGGATACTAAGACGGTCAGCCCACTCAGCGTTAGTAGAAATAGCCACATTTTTTAGGTACTCCAATGTACTAGCCAAGCCCTCATTAGCTAGGGTCAGCAATGGGTTGTCCATTATCCCCGTGAGTGACACACCGAGCAATCTTTCTGCCGCTGTGTTGGTGTTCCACACCTTACGCAAGTATGGAAAGTGGGTGTAGGTGGATTGTATTGTTCCAAGTACAGTTGCAATACCGACTTTTCTTGCAAGGTCTTCCATGCTATCGTTAGCACGGACAACAACTTCTGTGAGATTGCAGAACTGATTCGGCCTAAGAATGATTTCCGAACAGGGGTTTGTTCCGAACTCGTAGCAAGACTCTCTACGGCCATTTTTTGCAGCTTGTTTAATTGATGCTTCTCTGTTGAAGACTCCACGTTCACCACTCCCACTCTCCATAAGGGCTGTCCACTCACGCATGAATGACATACTGTCGGGCTTATCAGTGTAAGCCACAGAGTTATTAGCCAAGGCTCTATGCCCCGCATTCTCCCACCAGTTGCCTGACTTAGCATGACGCATACGATCATCAGACAGATTAGACAGGCTGATCATAGCACTACGTCTTACACCACCTACCACTACTACCTCACCTATCTTGCACATCAGATCATGACACTCTATACTAGACAACTTACGTCCTTGTGCTTGCCTGAAAGTAGTAACAGCAAAATTAAACAGATCAATCAACGGAGCAGGACCAGATGCTCTGCCACCGAATGTCTTTAGTCTAGCACCGGCGGGGCGGACTTTAGATACATCCCACTTAGGGATTTCACCTGCCCATAGGAGTGCCAAAACTTGTCTGAGTCCTTTCGCCCACCCTTCTTTACTATCCTTGATGACGACAGTCGTATCGCTTTGGAAAAGGTCAGGAACGTCTGGGAGCTTAGTAATGAACTGACGCTCAACACTGAAACCAACCCCCGTCCCGCAAAGGAGGATGAACATCGCCTCATCGAAAGACTTAGGATCATCTACGGGTAGATAGCTACAGTTATACATGCAAGTGTTGTCTCTGTCTGCAGCTTTACCTGCTGTCATCATTGACCTCATACTAGGCATGACTTCAAGGCTAAGGATAGCATTACGTATTTCATCTGCAGTTTTCTTAGGCAATGATCCGCCTACTATATTCTGCATGTAACGTTCAACAGTCTCTCCCCATGTCTCTCGTCGGCCATCATCTTCAAGCCACCTAGCGTAACGGCTGGTAGCAATAAAGGTTTGGTAGTCAGTAGGTAGGTAGTTGTTATTCATATCTCGTTTCCCATTACAAATAGTTCCCTTCTTCCTCTCTCCCCTATATGAGCTTCAAGGATGGTCTTTGATCTTTCAAGCATAGCACATGCAAACAACAGGGTTTCTTCTTTGTTGTCGCACATCATGATCTGTTGCTCAATAGGTCTCATTAACTCAGCAGCACGTTTGGCTGTATCTTTATCTTTCATCTCCGCTACCTTTAATTGTACCTCTGGCTTCACGTCCGTCTAGCTTCATCATATTCTCAGCAATGGTGACACCCAAGCTTGCACCATAGAAGTTAGACAAGGCAGTAGCATAGAAGATAACATCACCAAGCTCCTTGACAATCTCTTCAGGCTTTACCTTGGTGTCATCACGTATACGTTTCTTAATCTTCTCTGCTACCTCACCAGCTTCTCCCATTAGACCTAATGTATTTTCCATAAGCCTATCCCTTGGACTGGTGACAATCTTATCTTCTACCCAATCACTGTAGTCTTGAAAGGCTTTCATATCTTCTGCCGTGATCATTGCTTTCTCCTTAATCAAGCCGTGTTACTTCTATTTTATCTATACTAAGATCGTCTATCTCATAGATCATGTCTTGTACTAACTCAAGGACTACCCTTGAGCTTTCATTGTCATCCACCTCTAAATAGTTACAGGTTGGATCTACTTTTATGTTTAATATAACTTCATATTCCATCATCGGAAACCCCTAGTTATACTAAACAAATCACAGAAGTCAAGCTATGTATCATACTCACCCCCATAATTTACTTCAAGTGGCTCAATGCTTTTACTAAAGTGTTTGACCCATTCGTTAGCATCCTCGTAGTTTTCAAACCAATAGTCAGCAACTACTAGTTCTCCATCAATCTCTACTTTACACACTAACATGTGATCACACTCATCAGGATAATCATCAGCATCCTCACTGTCTTCCCTAGATATAGGGCCATGTAGTATGTCCCATATTTTTATTGACATGGTTATTCTTTCTTCCAGTTTCTAAGGAGTTCAGCATAATGATTCATACCTACCATGACAACCCAAGGCTTTCTATCTGAACGAAAGAAAACTACAGGCTCTCCTTTGCCATGCTTTGAGGCTTGCTCAATGTATCCGTAGACAGTCTTAAGCTCACCTTTCCTGCGTTTAACCTCAATACTTATTGGCATCTTCTTACGGGCGGCTGGAGATAACTGTATGTCTTCCCCTGTGTCGCCCATAGTAGTGCTCTTGATATCATCAGGCTCAAACTCAGGGAAAGTCTCAAGCAACTTATCCCGTACCTCTTGCTGACCTGTTCTACCTTTAGCCTTAGCTGTTCTTGTCTTGCTCAACAGGTGGCTCCCATAGTTGATCTACTTCTCTGCGTAACCATAGAAGTCTAGCATTCTCAATGACACGTTCTGTGTCACCTTCGTAAGCCTCAAGGCAAGCATCCCACAGCTTCATCTCTGTGTCACACTCAGCAAGAATCTTACCTGCTTTCACAGGGCCACACCTATGCAGCCCCTTGATGTTATCAGCTTTGTCACCTGTAAGTATCTGAGTATAAAAGAACTTCGTACCACTAAACTCTCCAACAGCACTAAGCTCACGCCTAGTCAGGTTGTAGTGGAAACATGGTATCTGTAGCATGTCCTTGTCTATGGATGCAACTACTGCCTTCATCCCTATCTTTGTTGCTGCAATAGCAATCAGATCATCAGCTTCCTCGCCTTCGCTGACAGTAGCTTCATACTTAGTTGTAAGATAATCCCGTATGTGCTGCAAGTGTATAGGCTTTGCAGCATCCTTACGATTTCCCTTATACTCCAAGGTCTTAGCAATATCAAAACGGAAATTACCTTTACCAGTCAGGTAGACTTGGTAATCCGTAGAGATAAACTCAGTATCCTCAATGATGGTGTCTATCAGCTCATCCACCTTAGCTTCTGCATCAGATGCTTCAAGATCATTTGAGGAAAACCCTGCACGATAAGCAATGATATCACCATCAATAAGAATCATTAGAACATCACCTCTGAATCTTCTAGAGGTGCTGACTCAGTAGGTGGTGGCACTGACTGTACATCATCATCAGCTGACTCGTACTGAACATGCTTGAGTACTGTAACCTTGTCAAGACGTGTACCTACAATACTCTTCATCTTCGTATCATAGACTGACACAATCACCTCTACTGTTGAACCATTGCCAATGGTGCCATCAGTGTCAAAGTCCCACTCTGATCCATCAGCTTTGACCACTACAGGTGGTCCACTAGCCCAATCGTACCCTGTGTCATACTTACGCACCAAGCGTACCATTGTACCTCGTCCTTCAGGATCAGGTTTACCTCGCTTCATAGACTTGGAAGCCTTAAGTAGTGCCATGTTCTGATCGTCCATGATCAAGTCAATAGTGCAAGCACCATCACAACTTACATAGGCTTCTTCAAAGCCTAGCATGTCACGGTTCTCTGTGAACACCTTTGCCCACTCAGCAATACCAGTTAGTTTAAGTTTACGTGTAGCCATTTGGCCCTC
>Ga0181396_1000190_pt1 | contig 14140 bp, 18 predicted proteins | sample 19SPOviralmetaG_FD_130125 | JGI IMG/M metagenome (GOLD analysis project Ga0181396, IMG submission 130125) | Marine viral communities from the oligotrophic San Pedro Time Series (SPOT) site, San Pedro Channel, CA, USA - 19 SPOT_SRF_2011-01-11 | ecosystem: Environmental > Aquatic > Marine > Strait...
GTACCATCTATCTGTAATTTTTTAACTACATCTCTAGACCAATCAAATGGTTTATCAATACCTCTAACTTCCATTAGAATACCAAAATTGGTCATATCATTTCTGAATGATTCGTCTTTTTTAGCGTGTCCATTGTACGAATGATCTCCATACGTTTCTTCAACGGCAACATAAGCTGCGTTGTTGTTTGTACAGAATGAACGTAATGATACTCCTTTGTCTTCGAATTTACGATACAATTTGAAATCATAGCTTACATCAATTAGTTTTTGGAAGTGTTTTTGTGGTGCTTCAAATCGAACACCTATTTGTACTGGTTTTGGTTCAGTTGGTAAATCGTATTTTTCAGCTAATTGTTTACCAAAGTCAATACCTGATTTACCTACACCAAATATAAGTTCATCATATTGAATTCCTAATTCTTCACCTCCATTTAAAATACGAGCACGGAGATTATTATTATCAAAGTCAATATCTTCTACTTTGGTTTCCCATAAGAATTCTACGCCACCATTAACTAAAAAGTCATACCAATTTTTACCTATTTCATGTAGATAATCTGTACCAACGTGCCATACTGGGAATAATCTTAATCCAAAATATGGTTTAATAAAATCTGGTTCTGCTATGGGGTTTGAACATTGTACTTCTTCTGGTTTGGGGTGGAAACGTTTAAAATTATCAATCACCTGATCAAACAATTCCATTGCTTTTTCTTCACCACAATATTTAGATAATTGTCCTCCAATTGAAGTATGGTAAGTTAATTTACCATCAGACCAACCTCCTGCACCTAGGAAGCCTGTCATTACTTCTTCATATGGTCTTAAATATGGGTCTTTACCCATATCAATTATGGTAATTTTACCTTTAAAACCATTGTCAATTAGCTTAGTAGCAGCATTTACATTTGCTACACCTGCTCCAATCATTACTACATTTTTACTCACCATAAAATCTATTTAAAGTATTATACATTCCTGCTACTCCAAAACTAGCACCGTGTTTTTTGTTTTGTTCTAAAAAAAACATCATTAATCTTTGAAATGAATTACCTTCATTTTGTTTTACTAAGTAGAATTCTTTATCTATATTCATTTGTCATTTATTTTTAACACGTTAATATACGAACTAGAAATGGCGTCTCCTAGGGAGACGCCACAGATGTCTGTTTTTTTTTAATTAATTTCGACTGGCTATGAATCAGTCTATATGTTTAACAATGACAGCATGTACAGTTACATGATACTCCACACCCGCATGTTTTACAATTACATTTCATTTTAATTTATTTTTATTTTTAAATCGGTTGTCCCTTTATGTATTCTATGGACATCTCCTTCGTTAATAAATATACGATCTCCCTTTACTAATTCCAAGGGTAATTTATTATCTAGTTGAACTTTCCACCCTTTACCTTCTAATACTTCAATTTCTCTATCTTCTTTATCTTGATGCCAAACCAATTCCATTGAATCAACATCTTTTGAAAACATTCTAATATTACCTTTATTTGTGTATGGGTTCATCCTACCAAAATGTATTCATGTTAGCACCTAGACCTAATTGGCTTGCATATCTTGGTAATCTACAAGACCAGTATCCTGGTTTGGTTCTATCTGTTTTTTCTTTACATCTATGTCGTTTAGCAAATGCATTTCTTGCTTTAGAGTTTCTAATCTTAGCTCTTAAACCACCTGATCCAAATGATACTTTTTTAACTTTTTTAGTTTTAGGATCTCTTACATAAACATAATATGCTTTAGAACCACCTCTTTTTGGTTTTCCAATTGGTGGATCTTTTTTCTTTTTCTTAGCTTTTTTAGCTTCATTTAATGATATTAAACTTGTTGGAATATAAGCATTAGTTCCATCACCAAATTCAACATGAACTCTTTTATCATTTTTATCTAAGATATAAACTTGTTCTTTTTCTCCTGCTTCAAAAGATTCAAAGTCATCATCATACCCTTCACCGGTATTCATTTTAACTTCATAATCATTTTTGAAAGTGATTATTGCTTTACCTTCATTTAACATATTGTCTATTTCATCACGAACCCAATCTTTTTCATTTGAACCTAATTGATCATAATCCATACCAAATTCTTCATTTGCTATTTCATCTTCTATATCCATTTGTTCATTAATACCTACTAAATCTCTTTTATTCCAAATTTTAGATTTGTTTTCGTCACTACAATCTTTAAAATCACAATCAAATTCTTTATGTGCTATTAAGTCTAATCTATCTTCTTCTTCATGACTTAATTTTCTACCCTTATATTCAGTAGCTTCTCTTATCATAGGTAAATCTAAAGGTATAATCTGGTTTTTATATAAATCAAATTCACCTAAATGTGTTTTCATTAATCCTTCATCTTCTTCACATAAATCAAGTACGCCACGTGAATATAATTTTCTTGCTTCTTTAATCATGGATAAATGAGCATCAGAACCAATTCTGAATACATTTTCCATTAATGAGATGTTATTGTCAATATGATAAGATAAGTTTTCAGATATAAGTTTTTTAACTTTACCTTCAGTTAAGAGTGGTCCTCTTATTGTTTCACAAGTATTACATCCACATTTTTGACACATATCTTATTTTATTATAAATATTACTTAGATTTTGTTATTCTTAAAGACATTGGTAAAATTTGTCCTTGAGTGTTTCTACCTACAACATCATATTGAGAAGGTCCAAATAATGGACTATCAGCTTGTAGTTTAACACTAACATTCTTAGTGTTTTTACCTGGGTATTTTATTTCTGCCTTTGTTATTTGTCCTACAGCATCTAAAGCATCCTGAGCTGTAAGTATAGGGACAACTTTTACATCATCTCCTTTAATTTCTTTTACATAATAATAACCATATCCCACAGATGATGCTAAAAATGCTTCAAATTTATCATCTTCAATATTAACTTCAGACCAATCATCTACATCTCCTGTTTGATTAATATAATTATCTATACCTTGTGCTGTTCTTTCTCTATCAATATTAAATATGTTAAATAAAACATCAATAGCAGGAGCAACACTGTCTTTACTAGAATCATAAACTACTTTTCCATCTTCATAAACAAAGAATGGTATATTTTTTCCACTATAAATTCCTGATCCTGCTTTATTTTTTAATGATATATAATAATCTTTTCCTTTATAGTTAATAGTTAAATCTGAGATTGTTTTTCCTATATCTTTAGGACCTTCAAAATTTAAACTACGTTTTGTATCAGTAGCACCAGCAAATGAAATATCATCTGGTGATAATTCTGAATTGTCTATCCCTAAACCATTATATAAAGTTTGTAATCTTATTGGTAATGAATCATTAGGTTCTCCTGCAAGTGATTTTGCTTGGCCTACAAAATCTTGTTCATATTTTTCTCCTTCATTTCCACCACCAGCTAAATACATAGCTACATCACCATCTTCTGTTTTAAATTTATATAAATTAAATTTACCACTTTTATTATCACCTGTTCTAGGACCTACTACTTCAATGTCATCTACAACATGAACTTTTTTAATAATATCAATAAATTCTTCGCCTGATATTTTTTGTTTATTACCTATTCTAACAGAGTTAGCCATTTTAGTTAAACCTGCATTTTTACCCACTTCTGAGTCTAATATTTTTTCTATTGCTTTTTTAGTATTTGATGTAACAGATGCTTCTTTTAAACTAAATTTTTCTTCAGTTAATTTACTAATATAAGATTCTAGTAAAGCTACATCATTAGGATTATCCATATCCGGATATCCTTTATCGAATTTGTAAGCGAATTTTGTAAAAAATTTATCAAATATATTCATTATGCTTCTACGTCTACATCAACATCTACTTCATCTTCTACTTCAGGTGCTGAATCGGTTTCACTTCCTTCTACTTCGGCTCCACTTTCTGGGCCATATTGTAATATACGAGCAATAGCTAAGGCAGCATATTCTTCTTCATCAAGATTTAGTAAATAGTATTTCTTACCTTCTACTTGTGCTATCCAACTACGTGGAGTAAATTGAAGTAAGAAAAATTGTCCATTCAGTAATTTAATTCTGAATGTTGATGGACGAGGGGCAACCCAATCTATTCCTTCTAAGAATGAATCAAATTCATGGGTTAATAACGAAACTATTATATCTTTGAGTTCTGGGAATTTAGTTAGCTCATCATAAGCCTCAGCAGCATCATCTGCTTTGCCTTTTTCATCTACCACTTGTAGTGCTAGAGCTCTAATTTTTTCTCTTAATTCAGCTGCTGTCATTATTTTTTCTGTTTAGATAAAAACGACGCTAATGCCATTTGTTTAATTTTTTTAAGGGATTTACCTTTAAATTGAGGTGCATCTGAATCTTTAAAATCTTCAACATGGTCTTCTACTGAAGATGATTTTGTTAGTTTTTCTTTCACTAAAGTAGATATTTTTTCATCTATAGTACCTGATGTACGTCCTCTAGCGCTATAAAAATCACTTTGTGCTTTAGCTTCTCTTTCAAGACCACTCATTGTATGATCAACTGCTCTTTTTAACCCATCAATTGAAATATCAACTGGGGTGTAATTTCCATCTGTCATATAAGAATCTATTCCTACTGCTCCTGATTGGCCTGCTTCTCTCATTCCTGCTAAGACAGCTTCTTCTTGATCAATTTTATAACCACCCATTTGACTGATCATAAATTCATCATTATCTTTATTATGTTGGAATATTACAGTTTGTGGATATCTTCCGTTATTGTTTGTTACAATATATGATAAAAAACCTGGGTTATTTCTAACTTCACCTCGTTCTTTTACTATGTATCCTTTTTTAGAAAAATAATCAAATAAAGAACCACCATCCATTACTTCAGTTAATGATTCATTCATATCATAATCACGGAGTTGTTTACTAATTTTGTATAAACGACTTTCTAATTTATTTAATTGATCACCATAATAATCAGCTATTTCTCCTCCTTCTGGTTCTGCTTCTTGCTCCATATCTCTATATAACTGATTGATTTCATCTTGGATTTCAGCTTTCATACCTCTTAGAGTTAAAACTTCATCAAAATCAAGTCTTTCATTAACAAATACATCACCATCATCATCAATTTCAAATCCTTCTTCTTCTAATCTATCAATGAAGCTACCTAAAGTAACATCATATCTATTAGCTGAGTATACATTATTAAAGGCGCCATAAGCGTCTAATCTTGATAATTCATTTGGAAAATATTGTCTAACAATTTCTCTAGCTTCTTCACCTGCTCTTTCGATGTTATCAGCTGCATCTCTAAGATCTACAACTGCTTGTTCTAATTTAAATCCTAAAGAACCTTCAACATCTTCACCTACTACTTTTTCATCTGGATCTCCTTCAAGATCTGCTCCTGATGGATCATTATCTTCTCTTATTCCTTTAACAAGCTCGTCATATGCTTTACCTATATCACCTTTATATAATGAATCAACTACTTTTTTACCTAGTACTTCGAAATCACTATCTGTTAGAGAATGTGGTTTATTAAATCCTTCTACATAAGCTTGACCTATGTCAGTGTAGTCAGCCCAAAAGTCTTTGTTTTGTGGTTTTTTATCTTCTCTGGTTAGAGACTGTTGTATAAGTTCTTTGATTCTATCTTTATTCATGCCTTCAACTTTAGATTTAGCTTTCTTTGTTGCTATTCCATACATTACTTGTTCTGCATCCTTACCGTACTTTTTAACTAAATTACGTTTATTATTCAATAAACCTTGAAGGACAACTTCGCGTGATTCTAGTTCTCTTTCCGTAAGTTTGCGTTCGTTAAGCATGTATTAATCAGAATTTCTTCCAACTACATATTCTCTAGTGAAAAATGTAATTGTATTTCCAATTTGATCAGCTAATTTATCGTTTCCTAAAGCATCTGCAGCATCCATTGCAGCTTTTAAAGAATCTTGTACTATTTCTTCTTCTGGAGATAATCCTACTTCAACCTTTGCTTTAACAGCTGGCTTTACAATATCAATTTCGTCTCCTTCAGCATCAACATCTACTGTATCTTGAACATCTACATCAACGTCTGCTTCTACATCATCTTCGATGTCAACATCTACGTCTTCTTCAGCTTCTGAGTAAATAGAGGCATTATATTGTGATTCTTCAGATAATTCAGCTAATATAGTTTCTTTGATTTTAGCTTTTAATTCAGATACACTCATTTTAGAAGATTCTGACATAGCTTTTACGTCATCTTCTTCATATTTTTTACCGTATCCTTCTTCTACTTCAATCTCTTCTTTATTAATTTTATTTTTGCCTTTTTTCTCAGCATCACGTTTACCAAATTTTCCGTAAGAATCATCTCTACGATCTTTCATAGATTGTTTCTTGTCTTTTTCAGCACCTCTACGAGCACCTAGAGATTCGTCTTCTCTATCGTCGTATCCTTGCTTTTTCATTTCGTTAACGTCTTTAGGTTCGTCTTTTTTAAGCTTAGCTAATTTTCTTTCATCAGCTTTAATGTCTTTTTCTAAAGATTTGATGTGGTCTCTATTATCTCTAATAGCGCCTTCCATTCTTTTTTGCTCTTCTTTATTACCTTTTTTAGAGTCTTCTTTTTTCTCATCAAGTTGGCTAAAATCTTTGTTGATTCTTCCTTCTCTAAGGTATTTTTTGTAATCAAAGTTGTCCATTATGTATATTTTTATTTATAAATATTAGTTTCTTCTGTTAGAATTACCTCCTCGTGAAACATTACTGCCTCTACTTACATTACTTGAAGGTCTTGTAGTAGTGGTGCTATTGTTTGACGACGGTCTAGTATAAATATTAGAAGAGTTATTATTATTAATCTCTGGTCTACCATATCCTCTAACAGGTTTAGAATTATTATTATTAATTCTAGGCCTACTATTATTATTTATATTAGGATTATTAGGATTATTATAAACTCGTGGTTTGTTGTTTATTCTTCTACGTATTTTAGTAGCAATTATATCAACGTTGTTTTGATCAACATTAACTCTTGGTTTGTTTCTATTAACAACAACTCTATTTTCTATATTATTAGAACCTCTTCTTCCATTAATATAAGCTGTATTAGGTCTATTTCTATGTTGCCAAGCATAATTATTCATTTCTTGTCTCCAGCCCCAATTATTCCAACCCCAACTGTTCCATCCATAATAATGGTTATTCCAACCCCAATAAGGTCTATTCCAACTATTCCAACCCCAATTAGAATATGGATAACCCCATACCCAATCATTCCACATCATATCTCTGTTCCAAGAATAGCTATAACTCCAATATGGGTTATAAAAATTATATCTATTACCTAATATACGATTATTCCAATCAAATGATCTAGGTTGACTTAAAGCATACTGAGCAAAATCATATCTAAATTGAAAATCAGTTCTTAATTTCCATTGTAGTTGCCTGTAATTTAATGTATCTATTTGTACATCAGCAGGTACTTCTAAAACTGTATCATAAATGGGATCATGACCAACGGTACTTACATGCCACGTTGTTGAGCATCCCGTTAATAATAATCCCAATAATAATAATACTTTTTTCATATTTATATTTTATTTTCTGCTGTTACTTTAAGGTTGGAAAGTTTCCATCCTCCACCTTGACCACATAAAGTACCGTGACTACATTCACCACCACTATCTTTATACCAGTGAGGATCATTTACACCAGGTGACCAATCACCATGATAAGAAGGTGTAAACCACCAACCCACAGCCATAGCATCTTTTAATTTACTCATATCTAAAGTATTACTAGCTGGGTATGCTGGTTCTGTCATATCAAACACTTTTACACTATTTGAGTCTTGAGATAAAGTAATAATCATATTTGTGTAATCAGCATTAAAATCAACTACCATATGGAATGGTTTATTTGGATCGATTTTACCTACTAAACTATGTACACCATCTGATCCAGCTGCTGCTTGCATTTCATCCCATTCCCAACAATCTGTATTAGCTGCTTCTGTATAAGACACTTCATATCTTTGAGGTCCTCCTTTATCGTCTGCTAAATGTAAAGTATGTTGGAACATTTTTTGACCATTAGTTTCTAAGAAATCAATTTCTTGACAAAATGGACATGGATAACCTGGTTCACCTGGTTTAGGTTGAAACTCAGCATCACAATAATTTCCATTTCCTTTAGGTTGTTTAGCGCTACTAACAGCATAAAAAGCTGCATTTAACCAATCACCTGTAAAGTCTGAACGTTGTGCTAAATTAGATAAATCGATGTCTGCTTCAATTTTTGATATGTTTATGTATCCATTTTTAGAAGCTACTCTACCAGCTTTTACTGAACTTTCGTCTCCAAAATCAACACCACCTACACTAACAACTGGATCTACTCCACATTTGTTATAATCCACATCAAATTCAACATCATATGTTATAGGATCATTTACTACTTTTTCTACTTTTTTATTATTGTTACATGATATAACAAATATCGACAATAATAAGATTAAGATTGTTTTTTTCATTTTTATTTTTGTTTTTGTTATTTACTAAATTTAGCTTTCTTTGTGTTTTTCACAAACTGCTTTCCTTTTTTACTACCTCTAACTTTTTTAGCAACTGTAGCTTTACGCTGTGCTTTAGTTAAAGATTGTGCTTTTTTCTTAGGTAAACATCTAGTAGTGGCTTTACCTTTTTTCATTGTACCACAATCACCAGATATATTACCTGAAGTATTTATTCTTACCCAATTTTCTTTTTTAAACCAATCACGTAAGGATTCTTGTATTCTTTCTGTTAGTTTATCTTGTACCATTATGTTGCTGCTGATGCTATATCTTTTAATAATGATGATAAATCTTTACCTTTTAAAGCTGCTTTTAACCCACTTATTGTTCCAGCTGATATATTACCTTTACTTAAACTTTGTAATGCACCACCACCTGCTTTTAATCCTAAACCTAATATTAATAAAGCATATAAGCTATTAGTAACTAAGGATTTTGATTTTTCATCTTTAGTAAATAATCCAACTACCCTTTTAATTGGGCCTTTAAAATCATTTTCTAATTTATGGGTAAAACTTTCTATTTTTTTAGCAGCTGCTTCTCCTTTACCAAAATTATATTTTTTAAATAATTTACCAATATACTTGGCTAAAATATTAGTTAATGTAGTACCAGCTAGTACTGTAGATAAAACAGAAATAGGATCAACTACCTCATTTAATTCATCTTTTTTGTCTTCTAATTTATCTTCAACTGCGTTCGCTAACTCCTTAGCTAAAGAACTTATTTCAAAATTTTCTTCTAAATATGATTCGTTAGTTTTTTTCTTTTTTCTACCGCTTATTTGACCTTTACATACTTTTACAGCACGACCAGATAAGTAAGCAGATGATTTTTCACCTGCAGCCATTCTGCGTTTGCGATATGCTTCACCTTTCTTACACAGTTTTTCGTTAACTGCTGATTTAATTCTTTCGTTTAAATTTTCCATTAGCTTACATCCATTGAATCATCATGATCTAATTCAATCCCTAAATTATCAAATACTGGTTCTAGATCTTTATAATAATTAAAATCATAAGTTCTACCACCAAAATCATTGTTTACTTGAACTCCTAATTTTTTAGCTACATAACGAATATCATCACTATTAAATCTTCTTTCTCCTCTATAATCGTCTTCATCTTTAACTGTTAATTCATCCCCGTTTTCATCTAAGACTTTTATCTTATATAAACGTCCAAAATCTGTATACCAAAAATCAATTTTTTTAATTAATGGGATAAGGCCATCAATATACATTTCAATTTCCTTACGGATTTCTTCATGTAGCTGATTTAGCTTCCAAGCGTGATGGTCAAAATTGTCTTTCATTACTTTTATTTTATTATAAATATGTAAAATTATTTTTTAAGTGACTCTAGATACTCAACTGTTTCTTTTACATACTCATCTACTCTTTCAACATTTAATTTACCATGCCAAGTTTCTACATCACCTTGTTCAGTAACATGGCCAGTATTTGATTCATTTAGTTTTGATTCTACGAAATCTTTAAAATCCTGGATTCTACTATCTATTACTTTGTTATTAATGTTATTAAAGTATTCTTCATATTTACCTTCTGCTTTTAATTTATCTTCAAATTTAGCATAGCAATTTAAACAGAATTTGTAGGTATTATAATATGGTTTATCTACCCTTTGGTCCATTATTTTTTTACATTTAGGACAAAATAAAGGCATTACATGAGCTTTTTTAGCTTTATCTAATTTAGTAATATTTTGTTTTATACCATCTTTAATAGTCCAAGTACGACCATCTCTTGATTCCCAAATATCTCCTTCTTTATATTGTTCTTCAGGTGGTGTGTAACCTATTGATTCTCTTGTTTTTTCTCCATATTTACCTTGAACAAGATTACGGATTCTTTCAACATCTTTCTTTTGAAATTCTTTTTTTAGTTGGGTCATAAACCTAATTTTTTCAAATCATTAATTACTTGATCAGCATTTTGATAGAAAATCCCTGTACCACCTGCTGCGTTCCAGTTATCAATTGTACTACCTTTATCATCAATTAAAATATCAAATTTTGTTAAATTTGGTTTAACTGTATGTTTTTGTTTAGCTGATCTATACGTTACCTTTGGTTTCGTTGAATATAATGTACCAATTTTATCTTTAACCCACAAGCCTTTTCCAATAATACTTTGTTTTTTAATTGAAGGTGCAGTTAACATCTCAAATGGATATTGCTCTACAAATTTAACTAATTTTTGAGCACCAGGCATTAATTCAATACCTCGCCAAAACGCAACTTTATGTTTTTCATCAATTAAATCCCAAAAAGCATTTAAACCATTTTTATCAACATAAGCTTGAGGCATCATACCTGATAGATCTTCAAATCGTTTATCAAAATCAGCTACCACACCATCCATATCTAAATAAATGTAATATTCTTCATCCTCAGCTATTTCAAATATAGCTTCAGCTAATCCGAAAGGATCTTTATTAGTCCAACTTCTAAATGCTATGTTTCCTTCTTCGTATGCTTCTCTTTCTATCTGTTCTAAATACTCATCTTCATTAACATTATCTGTATTAATGTTTTCTAATCTGTCTTCGTGGTTTTGGTGAACGTGTATTAATTCATGCGCATATGAACGTAATATATCCTTGGGATGTCTACCTAACGTGTATAGTACAACTTCATTATTGTTGGGGTCATAATACGCGGTTTTACCGAAAAAATTATCTGCATTCTTAAAATCAGTATGTATAAATTTGACTTTAGGATATGGTTTTAATTTTAACCCATCATTTTCCATACTTGTAGTTAATGATTTAATTAAAGGATTAAAATCAAAATTAATAGGGTCTAAAACTTCTTTTAATATTTTTTGTTCTTTAACTACATTATTAACGTATCCAAAAATTTCTTCTGCTTCTTCATCTGTTACTTCTTTTGGTAATAATGGTCTTAATTTTTCTACTGATATTTTAGCTGCATTTCTAGCTGCAGTTCCCGATGCCCCACTTTGTGTTACTGTAGTTCCTACTCTTAAATTAGGGTAATTATCTACTGATTTAGTTCTTTTAGCTATATCAGCAAAATCATCTTCATTACCTTCTCTAGCTCCAAGTATGAATATTACATTTTCATCTGGGTGTTCTTTAGCATAATTGTATACTGCTTGGATTGGAGGTTTAGAACTTAATTTTACTTCTACATTAATTGGTAAATATTGTTTATAAATGTCCCATATAATAAGTGATTCTTCTGGTGTTACTCCGTCTCTTTCTTTACCACCAATTAAAATAATAAACTTATCTATTTCAGGATTATTTTTTATTGCTGTTTTTACAACTTGAAAATGACCATTTGTAGGAGGTTTAAAACCACCTCCATATACTGCTACCGTTCTTTTTTCTTCCTCGGGTAATAGTCCTTTTATAATTTCTTTAACTAAACTCATTATTTATTTAAAAATTTTGAAATTGCTCTTTGTGCTTCTTCTCTTGAAATTGAATTATCAATTATATCTTTAACGCCCTGATCTGATAGTAATTTTCTTATTTGACTATTAACTTTTTCTTTTTGTTTAGCTGCATATGCTGCTCTAGCTGGGGATTTAGGTTTAGTGTTTTTAGGAGAATAAGGTTTTAAATATTTATCTACTATTGCATCTAAATCTTCTAATTTTTCATCTTCTAAAGTATTAGCAACTGATATAAAATTGTCATCACCAAATAAATTTCTATATGGAGCATAGTTTTGAGTCACGTTATTCCATGTTTTTAACACGATTGCAGGCGCTAAACTTCTATCTTTACCATCTGATGCCTGAAATCTAAGTTCATTTTGTTTTAACGATCTTTCTAAATCAGTATAAACATAAAGCATAAATACTTCATACCCTACCTTTTTTAGTTCATTAACTAATTCTTCTGTTTTTTTATATGAAGCTGCTGTACCATCTAATATAAATGATTCTTTACCTGCTATTGTAGCTTCTACTTTACCTTTAAATTCTTTATTGGCGTCTGCCATTGCTATTGCCTGTTTGCTTCTTTCTTCAGGACCAGCATTTTTTAAATCTAATGATACATTTGCTTTTTTTAGATTTTGAATATAAGTATCATCTATATTTAATACTTTAAATCCTCCGATATTTAAACCTTTTAAAACAAATCCTTTACCAGCACCAGGAGCACCAGCTAATATAATTGCTTTAGGTTTATCTTGTCCACCAATAGCCCCAGCATTTACTCCTGCGGCATTGGTTACTTCTTTTAGTAAGTTATTTAGTTCTATCATATATTATAAATATCGAAGTTTAAATCATGTTCATCTTTTTTAAAAACTCTAATTCTTCTTTAGTTACATCCATAACATTTTTCTGCATTATTTCTTGAGCACGTTTATATTCTTGCTCTTCCCAATAAATTTCTTCGCTACTCATCATACTAAAATAATTTTTCAAAAAGTTTATCAATATCTTCTTTTGATTGCCATCCTAATGGATCATTATCTCCAACCATTACTTCGAAAGAAGCAGCATCTTCAATACTATCACACGCAGCTCTGTTACCAGCTCGGGATGTACTGTACATATTTTCTCCACATACAATAGAAATTCGAGTACCATCATCTGTGAATACTTGAGAAATAATTCCTTTTACAACTGGGTGTTTAATAAAACCTAAATTTTTGAATTTCATGACCTTTATTTTATATTATTACTTATTTACCCTGTAAATATACGACTCCTATTTCAGGTATCCTAATTCTTCCACGAGAGTCTTATATATACTGTAGCTGGTTGTTTTAATATCAATGTTAGGATTTATTTTTAGAATTGATTCTTTTACACAATCTAAATTATTACTATCCATATCTTCTTCAATTAAAATATTACTTTTAAAAAAAGGTACAAGATCACTATAGTGGTCTGATAATATACGTTCACAACTAGAACTTTGGATTAGATAAATAACATCTCCATTTTTTATATCATGGATGATGTTATTATATCTTTTTAAGTATTTCTTTTTAGTAGTAGATAATTTATCTTCTTTTTCATGAATAAACATCATTTTATAGGTTTTATCCCATATTTGTTTGTTTTCAAATAAACCACTATTTACTATTTCAACATCATCAAATATGTCATCTAATCCATTATCTAAAATATAAGATACAGTTTTATAAGAATTACCACTCCAATCAAAAGGGTAATTTTTTACTCTTACTTTTGCTTCATTTGCAGCATAAGCTGCTGTGCATACCTTACCTATTGGAAAATATACTATTCTCACACTGATCTTTTTACTGTTGTTTTAAAGCTTTGTGTAGCTGGTTTATGTTTGGGATTTTCAATATCAAATATACTTTTTACTGCTTTATAAATATCTATATTTTCTTCTTGAGTTCTTGGTGACTCATATACTTCCCAATTTTTACCTTTTAATCTAGTACCTGATCTATCAGCTCCTCTAGATTTTGATTTTAACCATAATACACCTACACGATCAGCTGTTTTACCAAAACATTCTTTATAACATTGAGCATAAGCTGCACCCTGTAAATCATATGTAGTTTGTAAATGGTTACTAGTTTTAAAATCGATAACCCATAATTCA
>Ga0181396_1000193_pt1 | contig 14068 bp, 13 predicted proteins | sample 19SPOviralmetaG_FD_130125 | JGI IMG/M metagenome (GOLD analysis project Ga0181396, IMG submission 130125) | Marine viral communities from the oligotrophic San Pedro Time Series (SPOT) site, San Pedro Channel, CA, USA - 19 SPOT_SRF_2011-01-11 | ecosystem: Environmental > Aquatic > Marine > Strait...
AGTAGGGCTATGTATGACCATATCTGGATGGGGCATCATCTCGATAGCGTTATGGATGCCATCATTGAGCCGGAGTGGTTTGACGCAGCAATAGACGCGCACGTTAAGCTAGGCTTCAAGGCTGAGGGCGTTGTAATAGCCGCACATGATCCCAGTGATGAGGGAGGAGACTCAAAAGGTCTAGCCGTAAGGCATGGCAATGTTGTGATAGATGTATGCGAGAAGGTCACAGGAGACAGCAACGAGGGCATGGATTGGGCTATAGACAAGGCCCTGCAACACCAAGCTGATTGGTTTGTGTGGGACTCAGACGGTCTGGGTGTGTCTTTGAAACGGCAGGTCGATAGCGCATTAGCAGAAAAGAAGGTCGATTACTTTATGTTCAAAGGGTCCGAGGGCGTAGAAGATCCAGAGCTCCCGTACACCGAGGGAGGCAAAGAACGATCAAAGATTAACCGGGAGACATTCCTAAACAAAAGAGCACAATACTGGTGGAGGCTTCGGGATAGGTTTGAGGCAACATACCGCGCTGTAGAAAAAAACCAATATATAGACCCGGACCTGTTGATTAGTTTATCATCTGGTATTGACAACCTTGAACAATTACGATCTGAGGTGTGCAGAATCCCACTAAAACGAAATAATTCTGGTAAAATACAAATACTGTCGAAGGTAGAGATGGCAAAGAAACCGTATCAGATACCTTCTCCGAATATGGGCGATGCTTTAATGATGGCTATGTACCGTCCTAAAACACTTAAAAAGCAAGCAATACACATTGACTTTGCTGGATGGGCTCAATAATGGCTAAATACGAAGATGGCGTAGAGGATCGGGGTAGTGCGGAAAGCGACCTAAGTTATAAGGCTGATTACAGTAACCATGAGTCAGTGATTAACCTACTGTCAGACTGTCAGGGTGCAGATTGTGATAACCGGGATATGCTCCGGGAGGCTATGCTCTTTATTAACAAACGAGATGGAATGTGGGAGCCCTACTGGATCACACAGAATAAGGAGTCTCAAAAGCCAAGATATACTTTCGACATGGTAAATCCGATAGTGGATCAGGTTTCCTCCGAGATAGAGCAATCTGACTTTGACGTGCGTATAAGTCCTGCTGGCGGCGATGCCACAAAAGACATAGCCAATACCTATGATGGGATTATTCGTAACATCGAGGCTATGAGCAATGCTAGTACGGTCTACTCTCAAGCGGCTAGAGGTATGATAGTCGGTGGTATGGATGGCTGGCGCGTTGTACAGAAGTTCACAGATGACAACTCATTCGACCAAGACCTTGCTATCGAAAAGATTGGTAACTTTGTAGACCGGGTATGGTTTGATCCCTCAGCAGAGCTCCAAGACAAGTCAGACAGTCGATATGCCTTTTGCTTGCACCCAATGGCTGTAGATGAGTATGAGGCACGATGGCCTAACGGTAGTAAAGAAAGCGTATCAGATGACCGTGATGGCGAGGCTTATTACGATAAGGCTGAGGTCGTTGTTGTTGGTGAGTTCCTCTATGTGGAGTCTCAGGAAAGAGAATTAGTCTTGATGTCCAATGGTCAGACGCATGAGGTTGACGATGACTACGATAAGGTAATGGATGATTTAGCGCAGATTGGTGTTACTGAGGTTAGACGTAGGACGCGCAAGAAGCATTATGTGTGTAGTCGCTACTTTGATGCTAAGGACTTTCTTGAGGAAAAGAAAGAGACTGTATTCTGCCGCATTCCCATAGTCCCAGCCTACGCTAACTACAAGATCATTGAGAACAAGACAATTTACTGGGGCGTAGTTGAGAAGCTACTAGACCCTCAGAGAGTGATGAATTACTCAGTCAGCCGTGAGATTGAGGAAGGGGCTCTGGCACCACGCGCTAAGTATTGGATGACCACTACTCAAGCAGCAGGTCACGAGAAACAATTACAAACCTTAAACACTAACTCGGACCCGGTACAGTTCTATAACATTGACCCAGAGTCACCTGCACCTCCGCAGCAGCAAGGTGGAGCACAGATCAATCCGGGTCTAAGAACAATATCCGAAGCGATGAGGGCCATGATCGGTCAGACCGCTGGTATGTTTGCCGCAAGCATGGGAGACAACCCTAACGCACAGTCAGGCATAGCGATTAAGGAGCTCCAAGACCGGGGTAGTAACTCTACGTTTAAGTACACAAAGAGCCTAGAGATTGCCATAGCCGCCACAGGACGGATCTTAAAAGACGCTATACCAATGGTATACGATACCCAGAGAACGGTCCGGATACTGCGCGAGGATGAGTCTTATGACATGGTTGACCTGCATCAAAAGATTATAGATCAGGAGACCGGGGATGTTATTACGCTAAACGATCTAAACGTGGGTACTTATGACGTTGTGTGTCGTGCTGGACCTAGCTTCCGAAACAGACAGCAAGAGACTTTGGAGTCGATTACTGCGCTGGCTCAGGTAGATCCAAGCCTAATGCAGATCGCTGGAGACCTGTTGTTACAGAATATCAGTACACCTGCCGCCTCACAGATTGCAGAACGTAAGCGCGTACAGATGATAGCTCAGGGTTTGATACCGCAGAGTCAGATGACCGATGAAGAGCTCCAGCAGATGCAAGCGCAGATGCAACAAGGGCAACAGGCACCAGATCCAAACATGGTCCTAGCGCAAGCTGAACAGATGAAGGCTCAAGCTGACTTGATGAAGGTCCAAGTAGAACAGCAGAAGGTCCAGAATGACACTATGCGTATACAGCTAGACGCACAACGAGAACAGAACGATGTGGTCGCTGATCAGGCCAAGAATCAGGTCGATGTCTTTAACGCTCAAACCAGCAGGATTAAGACGCAGGTAGAGGCTGAGAAGGCTGGTGCCACGATAGATCACACTAATACTAAGGCGTTTGGTGATGAGATAGACAACCAGCGTAAGATCAACGAGATGATGGAAGAGGAAAGGCTAAAGAACGAAATGGCTATGATGTCCGATATTGATCTTATGAGGATTGCAAACGGTGGGTAGTGCTCTTGGAGACTTGATTACAAAGGGTGGAGCGTTGTTAGGATTTGATGACGCAAGGCAAGAATCTATTATGCGAGAGGCGGCAGATTTAACTAATATAATATCTCCTCTTATGGGAAATAATCAGCAGATAGAGGTTGTCTACAAGACTAATGACAAGGGAAATCGTATTGCTGAGATTTTAGATGCGAATACTGGATTACGAGCAAACGATGAAGTTTTTAATGCGGTCAATCACGCTTTGTTTTCATATGATGCAGGTCAAAACCCTTTAGCCGGTATGGGTGGTCAAATTAAAGAGTTTTATCAAGCTCATTTAGCGCGTCAGGCAGGAGATGATTTTCAATTAGCAGGTCAGCATCAAGATTATTTTAACAATAAGTTTGGTTTGCGGATGGCTAGTCAAGGCCTGACGCGAGAAGAGGCTAAAAACCAGATTATTGATAACCTGCTAAACGTAAACAACGAAGGGCTCCAATCCAGACTATTACAAGGACTACCTCCAAGACCAAGATATGACTTAGTGCTCAATCCTGCGGATTTGCCTGAGCCTAACTACTTCTTCAGGAAATAAGATGGCAACACCACAAGAATTAGCAAGAAGCGAACTTCAAAAACGATCAACCTACGTTGGTCAAGACATGAAGCCGTTTGAAAGCACTGTAAATCCTTTCAATCCTAACTTCCGGGCATCGGTTGGTTCTAAAATGAGAGAATTTATTGATGACTTTGGCTTTAGTGGTGGATACAAGCAGGGGCTAGAAAACCTATCAGACGCTACAGAGTTCTCGCTGGACTTCATACCCGGAGTCGGTGATGCGGTAGGTGTAGGAGATCTGCGTCAGTCCATAAGCTCCGGGGATAGGCTAGGCATGGGTATCGATGGTGCTGCTGTTGCTCTAGGAACTATCCCGATTGCTGGTGATGTTCTTGCTAAAGGTTTAAAGAAAGGTGAATCAGCCTTACGGAATTTTGCTAGTAAAGATTTATTTGAATTAAACCCTGAAGTGACCAATGCTGATACTTTTAAGAGCAGAAACACCTTAATAACATTAACTCCAGATGAGTTTTTAAACTTATCGCCAGATTTAATGCAAAAACCTGATCCAAAAAGACTAGGTTTTATAGAAGATGCAATAGCTAAAGGCAAAAAGTTAGATGCTCCTTTTTTGTATATGACGGATAAAGATGGAGTAGCTAAAGTTACTGGACACGAAGGCCGTCACAGGGCATTGGCTTTAAAGAAAATGGGCATAAATGAAATGCCTGTTATCTTAAAATCAGATCGTATTCGATGGGGACAACAAGATTCCCGATTCGATAAGTTAAACGATAAATGGCCCACTACACTAGAGCCTCAAGACCCTGTATTTTTTGGTCATACTCAAACAGGCAAGGCTATTCCTTTTCCTGTTCCTTCTCCTATAAAGGCTAGAAACAAGACCGGAGGTGTAATGTCTGGCGGTAGTGCACTGCGGAATATCGGAGGTGACATACCTGTAACAAACAAAGAGACACAACTTTTAAAACGTCCAAATGATTTTGCTGGCGTTAATTCAATGAAAGTTAAATACTCTAAGCCAGAATTAACACAGGTTCCAATAGCAAGAGCCGAAGATTTAATAGATCGCGCCTACATGACCGGGATTACTGACACAAGTCGTAGTGGATTAGAAATAGTAGAAGAAGTTAATGGAATCCCTATTAATGCCAAAATGCGAGGTGGGGCATATTGGGGTTATCAGCCAGAGCAGATTGAAAAAAAACAAGCGTTTGCTTCTGCTGAGGGTGCTATAGCAGGTCAATTAAATAGGGCTAATTTAGCTCAAAAATATAGCGACAGAGAAGGCGTTGTCTTTGTCCCACATGGAATGGTTGGCTCTAGCCCAGACTTTGCAACAATGTCTGTAGATGTGGCAGTTCCGTATGCAAAACAAGTTTTAAGCAACTCTGACAAAAAATTTGTAGACAAACAAATTAGAGAAGGCAAAAAGAAAAAGGATGGAAAATACACAGCAGGAATAAAAGATTGGGTAGGAATTGACAACGCATCTGAAGAGTATCTTGCAAGTCTTGGTGGAAAACGCAAGATAGTGCTAAATACTCTTGATGATTATCGATACTCTGGGGCTTTAGATTTGTCTCAAGTTCGCGCAATAGTTACTGATCCCGATCAATTTGATCAGGCTTGGGGTTCTGTAAACGCATTCTATGAGCTAGACCCTAAAACCTATATGGAAAAATCCAGAGTGCAGGGAATTAGTTCTCATCCGTCTTATGCTGCGGCTTTGGGTGGTCGCACGTTAGGCGTTGCCGCCAAACCTTTTAATATCATAGAAGTTAACCCAAATATGGGAACAGCTTTATCAGGTGAGGTGCCTTTTTTAGAAGAGATGTCTAGACGCAGAGTGTTAGCTCAAGATAGATTGGCAAGAGAGCAAGCAATTGGAGATAAGAAAGCAATAGGCAAAGCGCAATCTGCTCTAAGAGGTTATGATTTACAAAATGGCAAAGCTGGCTCATCTATACAAGGAGCATTAAAAGCTGGAGGACACGGAGTTTTTACTAGGGATGAGATTGATGACTTGATTCGCAGAGGGATAATCTTGCCGTAAGTATTCTTTTTTGCAAGCATTCTGAAACGCCTTCAATTTCAAGGTGAGTTTTTAAAGTTCCTGCATCCCAAGAATCTAAGTCGTTTTGAATTAAATCTATCCAATATTCGTAACTTTGCATTTGTTGATTGTACCAAAAGTATTGCTTTTTGTAAAATTGTGATATATTTACACCATAGCGAACTCCACGCTTTTCTGGAGGTACGGAACCTTACCGTTTATTAAGGGCATTTACATAGGTAAAACGATGGAACCAGACGATACGCTTGATGAGGCTCAAGATATTGAGCTTGAAGAGGTAGAAACTGAAGGTCAGGAGACTGACTCCGAATCATCACCGGATACTGAAGAGGTTCAGGAGAAACAAACCAAACCTGTCTTTGACGAGGTGCAGCAACAAGCTTTCGACAAGGCTATAGCTGAAAAGGTCTACAAACAGCGTAATGCTGAAAAAGAGGCTGATCAGTTAAAGCGTCGAGTTCAGGAGCTTGAGCAGCAGATTCCCAAAGAACAGCGGCCAGCGGTCCCGAAAGAGCCTGATCCTTTTGCGTTAAGCGAAGCGGAGTTCCAACAGCAGGCACGATTAAGGGATGAGGCCATAGCTAGACAGGCTGCATATGATGCTCAACAGCGGTTCCATGAACAAGAACGCCAGAGAGTTTATCAAGAGCAGATACAAAAAGAGCGGGAGCTTCTTGACGATAAGGTAGCTACCTACTCCCAGAGAGCCGTTCAATTAGGTATCTCGACAGAGGAACTGCAAGTCGCTGGTAACTCAGTAGCGCAGTTTGGTATGTCAGATGAGGTTATCAACTATATTTTAGAAGATGATCTCGGTCCTGCAATTACCAAGTACCTCAGTCAGAATATTGCTGAATTGGACAGTCTTCGGGCGATGCCTCCGACACAGGCGGCAGTTAGGATAGCAACACACGTTCGTGCAAAGGCATCTGCACTTAAACCTAAAGTAAATGCGGCTCCGGACCCGGTGAACGCCCCAGAGAGAGCAGGTAAAGCTCCTTCTGCAAAGGCACCGAAAGGAGCGACTTTTGAATGAATGAGGTGATCCAGAAATGGCTAATAATCTATCCAGTAACATTACCAGACCCCTAGCGAGGGTCTTTCTAAATGCGTTTGAAAGCGCACGAGTATTAACTAAAACTGTCGATACACAGCTTCTTAGTGGTCGATTCAACCCATCTACAGGCTCCAACGTAGACTTTAAGCGTCCTCACGACTACAACTCAATCCGAACTGCTGGCGGTGACCTAACTGGTCAGGCTAAGTCAGATATCATTGCAGGTAAGGCAACAGGTACAGTACAGCCTTACTTCACAGTGGCTACAGAGTTCACCAACATCCAAGAAGCACTAGAGCTCGATCAGTTAGAGCAGATCCTTGCACCTATGGCGCGAAGAATCGTAACTGACCTTGAGACTGATCTTGGTTTGTATATGTTGAAGAACTCTTCACTTCGCTATGGTACACACGGTGTATTCGCTGATGCTTGGACTGATATCGCTGGTGCCGGTGCGCTACTCGATAGCATAGGTGTCCCGGCTGAGGCTGAGAAGTTCTATGTAATGAACCCGTTTACAGCGACTAAGCTTGCAAGCGCACAGAATGGCTTGAATGCGGCTGACGGACTTGTTCGGACAGCGTGGGAAAACAGCCAGATTTCTGCCAACTTTGGTGGACTTCGAGCGTTGACTTCTCAAAGCTTGAGCACATTCACTGCTGGTACTGGTGCAGACCGCGCAGGTACTCTAAGTGCTGCTCCTGACGCTACTTATGTCACAGCTAAAGACACAATGACGCAAAACATCGCTGTTACTGGTCTACAAGCAAACATGGTAGTTAAGGCTGGCGATATGATTAAGATCGCTGACGTTAACCGTCTAAACATCAACTCTCGCGTCGCTATGATTGATGAGAATGGTGCTGCGGTTCCGTGGACAGGCGTTGTGACTGCTGACGTAACTCTAAGTGGTGCAGGTGCAGGTACTCTAGTAGTAGCTGGTCCAGCAATCTATGAGGCTAATGGTCAGTACAACACAGTTGACGCTGCTCCTGCGAATGGCGCGGTTGTTACTGTCCTCAGTGCTACAGGTGCTACTTACCAGCCTAACTTGTTCTTTATGAAGCAAGCGTTTGGTATTGGTACTGTCAAGCTACCTAAGCTGTACTCAACTGATACTGTTGCTACTACTGAAGATGGTATGTCCATCCGAGTTAGTAAGTATTCAGATGGTGACACTAACACGCAGAAAGTACGTTTCGACTTACTACCTGCGTATGCCACGTTCAATCCGTTTATGGCTGGACATGGGTTTGGTGTATAAGACTCCCTGATGTGAGTTGGGCTCCTCCGGGAGCCCTTTTTTAAATATGGCAAAACCGAGTAAAGGTAAAGCGAAAGTAAAAGTCACTGCTTCTGGCAAGAAGGTTTCCTACGGGCAAGCTGGAAAGGCCAAGGGCGGTGGCCCTCGCGTTAAGCCGGGTACTAGCAAGGGTGATGCTTACTGCGCTAGGTCAATGGGTCAGATGAAAGACTTTCCCAAAGCGGCTAAAGACCCCAACTCTCCTCTTAGGCTTTCAAGAAAGAGATGGAAGTGTAAGGGTAGCAAGTCAATGAAAGGAGCAAAGTTTGAATGAATGGCTTATATGCAAACATCCACAAAAAGAGAAAAAGAATCAAAGCCCAGAAAGCTGCTGGTAAGACTCCTGAGAAAATGAGGAAGGTTGGCAGTCCCGGAGCTCCGACTAAGAAGGCTTTTAAGCAAAGTGCTCGGACAGCGAAGGGAGCTACATACGAATAATGGCTACTGTCGCGCAGGTTGCAAAGGCATCACTACAGAGAATACTCGTACAGGCTAGTGAGGCTCCGCTAGAGCCCGATGAGTATCAAGACTTTATATTCTCAATGAATAATTATATGACTCAGCTTGACGCACAAGGCGTTCAGCTTGGTTACACCGAGGTATCTAACTTAGGTGATGAGGTAACTATCCCAGCCGGTGCTCTGCGAGGTTTAATAGCTAACATGGCTATTGAGGTCGCTCCTGACTACAGTGGTGTTATCTCTCAGGGATTGGTTAAGGCTGCTAGGGAAGGTTACATTACTATGCAGACTATTGGACAGACTATGGGAGGCACTAGAATGCCTTCTACATTGCCAATCGGGTCGGGTAACGAGGATAGGCTTTACAGTTACTCTGGGCATTTTTATGCAGACTCTGAAGCAGATATATTGGCAGAAACTACAGGTGCGATAGGTTTGGAGACAAATACCGATGGTTGAACGAGCGCAAGGTAGGAAAAAGTCACAGTTCGTAGCTAAGACCACGGTCGATGCTGGCGCGTACATGGACTACTTCGTAAACGGCACTAACTATAAAATTGCTTACTCTAGTTTTGTAAGTGGCTTAGGTGTTACCGGAACTATCGTGCAGACCGGAGCAGCTTCAGGTACCGCTGTCTTGGACATAGATGGGTCTGTCAACAAGATAAGGAACATAGAGAACGGTCCCGGAGTGCTTTCTAGCGTTTCCTCTGAGAACGGTCTGAAGTTGCAACATAACTTCGTTGCTGATTCCACTGGGGCTCCATTACTATTAAATACCACTGATACCACGCCAGATATTGCTAGTTTGGTTGCTGGTACAGGTATTCAGCTAACGTCTACCAATAATTACGTTACTGTTGCGATTACTGCGTTGCCTTACGGTCAGGTCCATATACAAGGAAACTCTACCGCTACCACAATATCCACTCAGAACGTCCCTGTTAAGGCTGGAGGCACGTTTACTGTAGGTATACAGTCATCCTTCACTGGAGATACAACAGGCAAGCTGACGTACACAGGGACTGCTACAAACGTAGTTGCTGTTCATGTCTCAGCGACTATCAAGCCAGCATCTGCTAATAATCAAGATTTATTCATACAGATAGCAAAGAATGGCACAGTAGAAGCTGGTAGTAAGATAGTCAGAGAGGTAGATGCTGCTCAGACAGCTAACTGTTCAACATTCTTTAACGTGTCTGTTTCTCAAAATGATTACATCGAGCTCTATGTTGGTAATGCGAGTGGAACAGATAATATAGTTGTAACTGACGCAATATTAGGAATATCTAATTAATGCCCAATGTTATCCTACCAATAGCGAACGGATTCTATGAGAGCGACAGTCTGCCTATCTCAGCGCAAGAATGCACTAATTTCTATCCGAACATTGTTCAGGCTCCTGCGCTCAATCAAGAGACTTTATTCGGCACTCCGGGACTCACTGAGGTTGCCAGTGGAAGTTTGCTAGATAGTTGTCGTGGGGCTCACGAGATGAATGGTGTGCCTTACTTTGTAATAGGCGGTCACTTGTACAGCATGGCAGCAGATTACACGTTAACGCAAAGAGGTGTTATAGCAGGAACCGGAAGGGTCTCAATGGCTGATAATGGCACTCAGATGTTGGTTTTGGTGCCGGGTGGCAGTGGATATATCTACACTCACGCCAATACAACACTAACGCAGATCACAGATTCTGACTTTACAGCTAACGGTAATCCTCAACAGGTAGTGTTTATTGATGGATTCTTTTGCCTTACGACTGATTCAAAGAAGTTTATTATCTCTGCATTGAACAATGGACTAGCCTATAACGCGCTAGACTTTGGTACTGCTGAATCAGACCCGGATGAGATTGTTGCTCCTATCGTATTTAAAAACCAATTATTTATCGGTGGTTCGCAGACGATCGAAGCATTTCAGAACCTTGGCGGTGCTGACTTCCCATTTCAAAGAACAGGGCTATTTTTAAGCAAGGGAATATCTGCCGCATTTAGTATTCAGTCTATTGAGGATACATTTATTTACATTGGTGCTGGTGCTAACGAGTCACCTGCGATCTGGGCATTGAATGGTAATAGTGTTGCAAAGATATCCACTACCGCAATTGATAATCAGCTAAGTGATTTAACTCAGACCCAAATATCGGAAATCTACTCATGGGCATACGCCCAGAAGGGAGCATACTTTGTAGGCTTCGCACTGCCCGGTAGCACGTTTGTTTACGATACCATTAGTAAGAGGTGGCATGAGCGCAAATCGGTCGTAGAGGGCTCTCTAGGAGGCTACAGGGTCAATGCGCTGGTTAGGGCATACAATCAGATATGGGCTGGTGATTCTATTGATGGTCGTATAGGTAACTTGGACCCGGATGTCTATACAGAATACGGCACTGAGATACTGAGGACCGTAGTCACACAGCCATTCCAGAACAATATGGAATCGTTTGTGGTCCCAGACATAGAGATGACTGTTGAAAGTGGTGTAGGTGACGCAAATACACCGGATCCTCAGATTGGCATGGCTCGAAGCATTAACGGAAAAACATGGTCCGATACTCGGTTTAGAAGTATTGGTAAGATAGGCGAGTACAGACACAGACCTATCTGGAGACGGAACGGAAGGGCTAGTCGGTTTGAGTTGTTTAGGTTTACGGTCAGCGACCCAGTAAAGCCAGTATTAATACAATTAACTGGTAACATACAGGCTACAGCATGAGTTATAAGCTAAATCAAGGACAGCCTATAGTCGATGCCGATGGTACAATGGCACAACCGTTCAGACAGTTTACGCAAGAAGCTGCTTTAAGTATTCCGATAGTTGGAACAGGTAGCCCGGAAGGAGTAGTAGAAGCCAGACAATTTAGTTTATACCTAGACTCCAGTGGTGGAGCCGGGTCCATACAATACAGAAAAATGCAGCCTGAGATCGGTGGAGATCGCTCACAGGGCTGGATAGCGGTTTAGGAGAAAGGTATGTCTTTCGAGTTAATGATGGCCGGAGCGCAAATAGGTTCTGATTTATATGGCATAAAAAGCCAAAAGAAAATGACTGCTCAGCAAGAAAAGCAGCGCAAAGTGACAGAGAATCTTATCCGTGACTTTGGGCTTGCTGGCATTGAGGCTATTACTCCAAGCTATCAACAAGCACAGGATATAAGACAGCAAGCACTAGATCAGACGCTAGGACTGCAAGGTGAAACATTCGCTCCTCAAATGGAAGCTATGAGGCGTGGTGATTACATGGCTCAACAGGCGGCTCTAGCAGGGCTTATGGGGCAAAGAAACGCATTGTTAGGCGATCCTATTAACTATGGTGCTTTACAGCCTCAGAGCGTCCCTGTGAACTACTCAGAGCTATCTGGGCTTACTGATCCACAAAGCCTACAGTTTCAGCAGATGCAGGTGCCTCAGTACACTAAGGGTGCAGAGCTAGGACTTACGCCTATTAATCCAGACGCTTACCTCGCAGCTAACCCGGATGTTTTAGCTGATTACGAAGCTAATAAAGACACTTTAGCTATTGGAGGAGACCCTACTTTAGCAACTAAACAAGGATTTGCTCTTAGGCATTTTGATCAGTACGGTAGGGCTGAGAATCGCCCAATGAACATACAGCAAGCTGCTGCCAGACAGACTACTACAACAGGACAGGCTACTGCCGCTGCTGGTTTTAGTCCAGCACAAGTTCAAAACATTTTTAACGCAATGGGTGGGGAGCAAGCATAATGGCCTTACAAGACTTACAAAGTATCCCATTCAAAACAGATCCTTCAAAGTACACTCCTGAAGAGGTCCAAACTGTTACGGATTTACTCAACTCTGGAACGGTAAATGTTGGAGAAGTTGCTCAATATTTTAATGTTCCTAAGTCTATTGTTATTAGTAATCTTGCAGGTATAGAGCCTAAGAGTGAATATACAGAACAAGAAGTCAGGAAGGTTGAGAAGCTGATTAATTTAGGTGTAGCAAGCACTGGAGACATTGCTGCTCACTTTGATGTCGCTCCTTCTGTAGTAGAGCAGAATCTAGCGGCAGACTTTGATTATACTCAGGCTCAAATAGCTGAGGCTCAGGCAGGTATGCCAATTACTGATATCCCTGTAGAGAATATTCCTGCTGACGGTAGCTATACAATTCAAGAAGTTGATTCTGTTGCTAACGCAATAAGTTCTGGGGCTATGAGTGAAGCTGATGTTGCTAAACAGTTTGGTGTCACAGAGCAACAAGTTAAAGATGAGATGGGTCGTAGAGATCAGGTCGAACTTCAGAGACAAGGAATTGATCAACAAGTCACTATAGCCGATCCTTATGCTGGTCAAGCCTTACCTGATATGACTACTGCGCTAGGTGGCACTGTACAACAAGCACCAGTTCAAGCTGTCACCCAACCTGTCGCTCAACCTGCCGCGCTTCCTGCTGCTACTGTCGCTACTGCCGCTGCTCAACCTGTTGCTGCTCAACCTATGGGTGGATTTCAGGGTCAGTTACCTGCATTTGCAACGACTAATTACAGTACCGGAGCGGAGATACCTACTGGGTTACGTGGTTCAGAGATGGCAAGAAAGGCTGGTGCTCAGGGTGCCATTGGTATGCTTAATCAGCTAAACGTAGCATCGAGGCAAGATGTTAATCCTTATGCTCAGGCTGGTCTTAACGCACTACAACAACAACAGGCATTGTCTGGGGCTCTAGGTCAAGAAGCGTTTGATGCGGCTTATCAAGCAAGCCCACAGATGCAGTTTCTTAGGGAGCAGGGAGAGCAAGCTGCACTACGAACAGCGGCTGCAAGAGGTGGTGCTGGTGGTGGTAATGTAATGAAAGAGCTTGCTAGATTTAACACTGGCCTAGCTTCCGGGGACTTACAGAATCAAATAGCTAATCTCAATGCGTTGACCGGGCGTGGACTTACTGCCGCACAACAGCAAGGCTCTTACAATATGCAGACAGGACTACCTGCTGCACAAGCCATATCAAACTTAGGACAAAACCTAGCACTAGGAAGGACTAGGGTTGGTGAGCAGTTAGCCAATCAATACGGATCGGCTGCTACGGATCTAGGAAATATCTACGCAGGTCAGGGTCAGGACGTAGCTAATATGATAGGCGGTCAGACAAGTAATATAGTCAACCAAGTCAATCAAGCTGCATTAAATGAGGCTAGGGCACAGCAAGGCTTTGGAACTTCAATGCAGGGCTCTGCTCAAAACATCGGAGGGGCTTTGGCTGGATTGGCACCTGTTCCTATAAATGTTCCTAACTATGGTGCAGTGGTATCTAACGCACTTAGTGCTTATGGAACAGCTAAAAACATGGGTCAGCAACAACAGCCAATGTTAGGTTCCGGGACTTATACTGGTCCACAGACCGGAGGATTTGGTGGATTTTTTGGTAATCAAAATAATTATTACAATCCGCAGAATTATGGTGTGCCGATGTATACAAATCCTAATATGTCAAATATAACCTAGAGGTCATCATGGCATTAGAAGATATCAGAAACGCTTTAAGCGGTGTTGGTCAAACAGCAATGGATGTTGGTAGAAACGTAGGTCAGACCGCTATGGGGCTGGCTGGGTTAAATCAACAGCC
>Ga0181396_1000197_pt1 | contig 13983 bp, 5 predicted proteins | sample 19SPOviralmetaG_FD_130125 | JGI IMG/M metagenome (GOLD analysis project Ga0181396, IMG submission 130125) | Marine viral communities from the oligotrophic San Pedro Time Series (SPOT) site, San Pedro Channel, CA, USA - 19 SPOT_SRF_2011-01-11 | ecosystem: Environmental > Aquatic > Marine > Strait...
AGACTGTTAATACTACTGCTGCCACTCATAAATGGTTGACACATGCTAAAGTAGAATCAGTAGCAGTCATACCATCTGATGCTGACGAAGATCAATTATATCTTATTGTAAATCGTTTTATTAATGGTGCTACTCGTAGGTATGTCGAATACCTAACACCATTTGATTATGGCAATAGCCAGATGGATGCATTCTATGTAGATAGTGGCTTAACTTATTCTGGTGATAAAACTTCATCAGTATCTGGTTTAAATCATTTAGAAGGTGAACCATTAGATGTGCTAGTCAATGGTGCAGCTCATGTAGAAAAGACCGTAAGCTCAGGTGCAGTGACTTTAAGTTATGCAGCTGAAAAAGCTACCATTGGTCTTAACTATGAATCAGTTTTACAAACCATGCGGTTAGAAGCTGGTGCTGAAGATGGCACAGCTCAGGGTAAAATTAAACGAGTGCATGGGGTTACAGTTAGATTACATAAAACTTTAGGCTGTGAAGTTGGCTCAAGTTTAGATGATATGGAGATCATACCATTTCGTGATAGTTCTATGTTGATGTCATCAGCAGTGGAATTATTTACAGGTGATAAGGATGCTGAGTTTAGATCAGACTATGAAAAGTCTGGACATATATTTGTCAGACAAGCATCACCCTTGCCATTACATATTGTTGCAATCTATCCAAGGTTAAATACTTTTGACGGCTAATTATTTAATAAAAAAATTTCAACCTAAGCATGCTGACAACATACTAAAATCTGGTGAAGTTGAAAATTATAAGCACGACTATCCAACTGAATTATTGGACTGTGAACATTCCTGGACTGGGTTTTATTTAGGTACTCCCATTGTCTGTGGTGGTATTTATCAAATGTGGGATGGCGTAGCTGAAGTTTGGATTATAACTAAACAAAAACAAAATAAACATAAATTTTTTATGTTAAAAAATATTAAAGATAAACTGGAAACAACCATAATAGAGAAAAAATACCATCGTGTGCAAGCAGCAGTAAGAACTGATTTTAATATTGGTCTGCGTTTTGCAAAATGGTTTGGTATGCATGAAGAAAGTATTATGAAAAAATTTGGACCAGATAAAAAAGATTATTATAGATTAGTGAGGATTATTTAATGGAAGCAGCAATTATTGGAGCAATAGTAGGCTCAAGTGTTATGGGTGCATCAGCATCTTATAACGAAGGTAAACAAGCCGAAGCTACAGCCAAGTACAACAAAACATTGTTTGATAGAGATGCAGTATTAGCCGAACAACAGGCTGCAACAGTACAAGAAAAAGTTAGATATGATCTCAGCAAATTTCGACAACAAATTGCAACAATTCAGTCAGATGTAACTCAAGGCTATGCTATGCGTGGCGTACAAATTTCAGAAGGTACACCAATTAAAGTATTAGAAAAAAACTTTAAAGACGCTAAAGATGATGAGTATATCATCCAATATAATGCTGATGTGGAATCAGCTAATTTACGCAACCAGGCAGATCAATCTCGTTACCAAGGCGTAGCTGAAGTGCAAATGGCAAAATATACTAAACTTGGTAAAAAATATGAAGCGTTTGGCACACTACTTGGTGGTGCTGCTAAAGCAATGTCAGTTTAGAAAGATTTTATTATGGTAATTAAAGTATATTCATCACAAGCAACTGCAACCAAACAATCACCATTTGTTACTAACAGCAAACTAGATCGTAATTTTGGGCAAGATGTTTTTTCAGGTATAAGATCTATAGCTCAAGGCGTAGAAGCTGTAGGAGAATTTGTATTACAAAAAAAACAATTAGCTGATGATAATAAAAAAAGTGAAGCTATTGTTAAGTCACAAGAAGAACTAATACAGTTAGAAGCTGAGATTAACAAACCTGACGGTTTGTATTCTACTTTTGATCCAGCTGACATAGATGAATTATTTATAAAAAAACGTAAAGAAATTATAACTAATAATACTATGGGGTTTGGTAGCAACTTAAAAAATGCAACTATAAATCTTTTTAATGCAAACACGTTAGAGGATCTTAAACGAGTAACCAATACACAATCACAGATTATATTAAATACAGCTTTAAAAAATAAATTTCAAAGTATTAATAACTCTGTAGACAATGTTGATTTTAGTGATCCACTTAGTGTTACACAAACTCTGACTAATTTAAATACTGATTTTGAGTTCTTGCTTAATAACGGCATGATTGATGCTCCTGGCTTTTTAGAACTAAGAAACGAGTCTATTGGTAAATTATTAAATAGAGCATTTGAACAGTTATATCCAACGGCAATGACAACCGAAAATTACACTACAGCTGATGATGTTGATTTTACTGACATGCTAGAATTAATAAATGGTGACACAGAAAATGATTTATTAACACCTATTTTAACACTACTAGATAATGATGATGCTGCATTAAGTGCATTTTTTGCTTATCAAAAAACTAGTGTAGACGCAGTCACTATACAAACAAATATTTTAGAATCTAAATCAGCCAACTGGTTAAATGAAAATCAGACTGCTATACGAGGTATAAATTCTGATGATTTAGCAACACGATCAGCAGCTTTCACGTTAATTAAAAATGCTTTTAATAAAAATTTAATTACTGAACAAGTCTACAATGCAGCTACAACAAAAATGAACAACAGTAAGGGATTTGCTATTGCTGATGATCCTGATGTTATTATTGCATTAAATAATGACTTTGATAATAGCATGTTAGATTTTACTGATTTAGCTGGCACTTATACATATCAAACTGATAACGGTGCAAAAGAAGTAGATATTAATGATGTTTTAACTAAAGAAACGTATGATAATTTTTTTAGTAGAGTTAGCACTCAGCAAACTAAATCATTAGCACGAGCTGAAACTAAGTTGTACAGCAGTTTTAATATAGAAGTTGGTGGTATTAATCAAAGTGATCCAAGACATATAGCAATATCTGGTTTTTTAAATGAAGCTAGGGTTGATATGCTAAATTATCTAGAAGGTAATTTTGACGGTTTGGATGCAAAATATGGTCAAGAAAATATTGCCAAACTAGGTTTTCAAAAATTTTCTAATTTAGCTATAGAAACTGCAAAAGAAAATAGTGTCGGTGTTAGAGCTTTAGCTTTTATTGAAAAAGTACAACAAGACAGTACATTACCAGTAGGCGTTTATAGTCCATTGTATGTAGGGAACATAGATGGTGGTCCAGAGTTTGATGTAAATAATTTTAATGCATGGGCAAAGTCAGCTATTGAATTTGCTACAACAGTAGAAAATCCAAACATAGCTAATGCAATACGAAAAAATGTAAATAGTTTACGCATGATCTACACCGATTACCGAGAATTTTTTGATGGGATAGAATAAATGGAAACATTATTGCAAGAAGATGACAAGAGTAATAATAACCCAGCTGAAAATTCTATCTTTAGTTATGATTACATTTTAGACACTAACATGAAAAAAGTAATTACCGTTGCTAATAAGTATAGCAATGGACAAACCCAACAAGAAACTGTGGGTGAAGAAATGTTTGATTTTAGTGTTTATCAAGGTACACGACCATCAATTAATACAGACGATACCATAGCAGCATATAACTCAGCTGCTAATTTTGCTGGAGATACTGCCAAGGTAACTGCTCGAATTATAGATACCATTGCTGAAGAAACAGCTTCATTTGTTGATAATGTACCTGGATATATAAATAAATATAATCCATTAATTGATTCAATACCTGATAACAAAAATGTTTGGTTTAATTTAAATAATACTGGCAAAGGTCCAGTTAGAAATGCTTGGGATAACTACCGTAATTTTGGTGGCATTTTTAATAACTCATTTGCTGCCCAACAATTAGAAGAAGGTTCAACAGGTGAATTAATTGCTGAGGTTGGTGCTGAAATAGTGCCGTGGTTGTACGGTGTTGGTATGATAAAAGCTCCAGCTAAGGTGGAGAAATACGGCACATGGGCAACCAACTTATATAAATGGGGTGCTGCTGGTTTTGCTACAGATTTTGTTTATGGAGATATGGACACTAAATCTGCCATTCCTTTTTCTGGTGGTACAACACCAACTGCTGCTGCTGGCAAATTAATGGAAACTATTGGGTTTGATCGTAAAGATGAACCTATGATTAAAACTTTATTGCATCACAGTTTTTTAGATGGTGATGATGCTGAAATGTTTGCTAATAAATTAGATCATGCCGTGAACGCTGGTATTGTTGATGGCACATTTGGTGTGCTATTTGCTGGTATTGGTAATATTTGGCGTAATGGTGTAGCTAAATTTTTTCCAGAATATGCAAGAGTTCAATACTTTGCAAAACCACTTGCAAGAGATCACGGTACAAAATTTGAAAAATTTAAAAAAAACTTTGATACTGCTGAAGAAGCTACATACAAATACTTTGCACAGCCTGAATTAAAAACTTGGATGATGAACCAGCATATTAATGGCAGAACTTTTGGGGTATTGAGTAAAAGTTTTGATAAAAAGTATAATCAATTTTTACAAAGCCTAAAAACTAAAGCTGGTTATGGTGATGTGTTAGGTCCAATGCAACTAGGTTCAGGTACAAGATACACAGCTCCAACTCAAGGCAGCTATGATTTTGCTAAACAAAATTTATTAAATGTTTACAAATATCTGCAAAAAAATAAAAACCCATTAATGTTGTGGTTAGGCGGTGGTGCAGCTTTTACTACTATGTTTGGTACAACCAATGCTGAAGCTGGTGTTTTAGACAAAATAATACAAAGAGTTTTTGAAAAAGGTGGGCAAAGATTATTCACTCGTGGTGCTAACAATAAACTAATACCGATAACACACGAGGATGTGTTAAATATGCCACTAAATAAAGAAGTTATTATTCAGCCAATGGATGCTGAAAGTAGTTGGATTGTGCATGAAAATAAAGATGTGTATTTGCAATCTGATGATGGCTTTGCAGCTAATCCACTAGATTTGTTGCCAAACCAAAAATATCCGTATTACGATTTATTAGCTCAAAAAATACAAGGCATGAACTTTGACACTATGCCTAAAGAACAATTTTTAAATACCATCACCAATACGCCTGGTATTAAAAAAGAAGAAATTGAAACTACTGAATTAGTTGAATTTGTAAACGGTGTTGCTGGTGATGTAATCAGCAAAAATGCTTTGCTAACTGACTGGTATGATAATTCAAGAATTACTTTAACTACTCGTACTTTTGGTTCAGATACTGGTTCTGGTGAAATGGAAGAAGCCTACGGTAAGTATGAAGAACAAACTATGCCAGGTAATTATGATAAATATAAAGAACACATTTTAAAATTTAATAAAGAATTATCTGAACCAGATTTATTAAAGTTATCAGAATCTATGATTACAGCAGCTGACTTAGAATTAAAATATAACATTGGTGATAAAATGAATAGCTATGGTGATATTGTTAGCTCTGAGTATGTAAATTTAGTTGATAAAGATGGTAAGTATATAAAAGAATTGCATAGCACTCGAATTAATGTGCCAGCAGATAGACCAGAAGAATTTGAAAAATTTAAAAAAGAACGTGAAAGAACATTATTTAATGGCTTAATCACCTCATATAATACAGCTTTAGAAGTTAAATTTATGAAAGACAAAACTTTTCAAAGTTCTCATTTTTCTGAAAGCAATGTGTTATTACACACTAGAACCAATGAACGTATAGCATCTGATGGTCAACCTCTATTATTTTTAGAAGAATTGCAATCGGACTGGCATCAAATGGGTAGACGAGAAGGTTATTTTAAACCAGGTCGTAGTCCTATTACGTCTGAAATAAATTCAGAAATAAAGTCAGGAGTTCTTGATGCACCATTTAAAGATACTAATAGTTGGACACAACTTGGTCTTAAAAAGATGGTCAACTATGCAGCTACTAAAGGTTATACTCGTTTGGCTTGGACACCTGGAGCAGTGCAAAATGAACGCTATAAATTAAGTGCATATTTTAATTCTTTGTTTGTTGAAAAAATAAAAGGTGGCACTAAAGACGGTCAATATCATATTTCTGGTAGTGATATAAAAGGTTTTGGAGATATAGATAGAACAGTAACTGAAGCAGAATTACCTAACACAGTTGGTAAAGAATTTGCACAAAAAATAGTTGATGAAGCTGCTACCTATCCAGATGGTCATACTTACGAAGGTTTAGATTTAGAAATTGGTGGCAAAGGTATGATAAATTATTATGATAAAATGATCCCTAATAATCTAAAAAAATTATATGCTAAAGACGGAGTTGAGTTTGGAGAAATTGAATTAGGTAATCAAATAAAAGGTACATACGCTATGAATGAAGATTTTAGAGAATATTCTGCTCCTGATAGTTTTGTTTATGATGTATTAAAAGATCTAGGCTACGATCATTCTCGAATTGAACTTAATACCATAGTTATGAACAATGAATCTTTATATAATGATTTTAGAGAATATTTAGTTCAACAAGTAGATGATATACTATCAATAGATGAAACTGGCAATTTGGCTAAGTCTAATGATGTTGATACAATTATTGAAAATTTAACTACAGTAGAGCAAGAAGCATATTTTGACGAATGGCTAGCTACTTATGGGTTAGAGCCAGCAGTAAGTAATATAACAGTTCAGTACATGACTATACCTGAAAATTTAAAGGACCGAGTGTTAAAACTAGGACAACCGTTGTTTGGATCGAACCCAAGTAAATTAGGTGCATACGAAAATAAAACTACACAATAAACAATAAATCATATATTAATTAATAAAATAGGACACCATTGCGTGTCCTTTTTTTTTGGAGTTTCCATACATGGCAATCAAGACTAAAATCAGCAAACCAGCTGATGATACTGATTCTTTAATTAAAGATACAGTCGAAGGCATAGATGCCATTGCATCACAAGGTTTAGAACCGTTATTAAATGACCAAGGTGAACCAGTACAGTTAGCTGGTAAGTTTGATAAGGCTAGTCAAGTAGCAACTGAGATTTATTCTAAAATTGCAACTGGTGGCACAAAGGTTTTAGAAAAAGTATCTCCTACTACAGCTGAGATATATAAACAAGCACCAGCTATCAAAGAACAAGTTGAAGGTCAAAGTGCTAAAATTGATGCTGACATAGAACAAGACATTATCCAACGTACTACTGGCACAGCTACAACTGACAATACTACCACACAGCCAATAGAAAATATTGTACAATCAGTAAACACTGACAGTCCATTAGAACTACAACCACAAATTATTAAAGATGTTCAAGCTGCAGTAGAAGATCCAAGTATAGTTGTCAGAAATCGATTTGATAGTCGAGAAGAATTAGAATCATATTTACAAAAAAACGCTGGTATTAATATTGAAAAACCAGCTTCTATATCTATTTCAGAAACTGAAGAATTAGCAGTTGTTGAATTAGCTAATAAGATGGATGTACCAGCTACTGTTTTAAAACAAAACGGTATATTAAATTCACAGCAAGTAGTAGCTGCTGCTCAGATTATGGAAGAAATTCAAAAGGAGAATTTTGAATTAGCTACATTTCTTAGTGAAAACCCTGGCAAGGTTACACCTGAAATGCAATTACAGCAGCGTGAAGGCTTAATGAAAGAAGCTGCTATACGTCAATATTTTTTAGGTGCTAGATCAGAAATAGGTCGAACTTTAAATGTCTTTAAGCAAATTAAACAAGCCTTCGACAATGATGCTACTTTGATGACAGCTCAAACAGTACAGAATGAGTTTGGTGGTACTACTGGTGATTTAGCTAATGGTTATATAAATGCTTATAACCTTGGTAAAGAAAGTGGACAATATTCTACTACCCAACAATTTGCTGAAGCTGGCTACGGACAAAAAATTTGGAAAGCTATATCTTCTCATTACTATGGAATGATGTTAGCTAACCCAGCTACCAATCTACGCAACATTTTAGGTAATATGGGCTTTCAATCTCTTGCTCCTATTGAATATACCATTGCTGGTTTATTAAATGCTGGTCAAAAAAATGCAATGAGCTTGTATATTTTAACTGGTCTACCTGGTTCAAAAACATTAGTACCAGGCATGTTAAAAAATATGGGTGGCAGCATACAACAAGGTGAAGGCTTTGCTCGATTAATTGGTATGATGAGAAGTTTCCCAGCAGCTTTACGCATGGCTGGACACTCCATACGCACTGGAGAAAAATCCACTGGGCGTGGTCAAATTGGTTTAGATTCAGAATCTAGTATATTTATTTTAAAGCCACCAATGAAAACAAGTGAGTTTGATAATTTTTCATCTAAAAATTTAATACCAGAAAAGTTTAAAAATGTACCAGGTATGAATATTGTAGCTATGGCTATAGATGCTTGGGGTAAAGTATTAAATATTGGTCAATATGGTTTATTAGCTGGTGATGAATTTTTTAAAGAAGTAGCACGCCATGCAGAATTGGCATCACTATCGGTAAGAAATTTAAAAGAAAATTTAGCATCAGGTGCTACAAAAGAAGAAGCTATTAAGTCAGCAGCTTATGTTATGGCTAATCCTAATAACATACAAAAAGGTGTATTAGATGAAGCTGCAGAATATTATACCTTTCAAACTAAATTAGATCCAATTAGTGAAAAAACTAAAACAATACAACGTATACCAGGCATGAAAATGATTGTGCCGTTCTTTGATGTTTTAATAAATTTATCAAAGATAACCATGACCTATACGCCAGGTCCAAACATAGTACCACTGGCAATAGAAGAATATAAATTTTTAAAAAATTCGTTAATAGATGCATACCCAGATTATTATAAAAAATGGGAACGAGCTAAACGAGATCCTAAGAGAAAAGGTATTTTAGAAACTCGTGCAGCAATTAGTATTGGTCTTGCTTTTTATGTACACAGTTTATTAGAAGAACATAAAATGATAGGTTCAGTGCCACAAGATCCTGAAGCTAGAGCTGCTTTCTATGATGCTGGCAAAGTACCATTTTCATTTCCAAGCTACCAAGGTGATTGGAAAGCTCTAGGACACGTTGATGCTGAAGGTACAATTTTACCGATGTTTGATGAAAATGGTTTACCCAATGGTCCGTTAACATACCGTTCATTTGTTGGAATTGAACCGTTTAGTGCTTCGTTAGGTATCTCTATAGCAACATGGGAAAATTTAGCTTATTATGGCGTAGAAGATCCATCTGGCAATATGGGAAAACATATAGTAAATGCATTTCTTGCAGCTACTTATGAATACGCAGAGCAACAGCCATTGCTAAAAGGTCTTGCTGAATTAGCTCGAATTGTTGGTGGTAGTCCAAGTTCACAGTTTACAGACGATCCATCAAGTGTATTAGATCGTGATTTTGCTAGCCTACTTGGTAATCCTGGTAGTGTGGTTTTTGGCTTTGGTTCAGTTGGTAGTTCTGTAAGCAAACTTACAGATGATCGACTTAAAGTTGTCAATCCAGATTTTCCACAAGATTTAGAAGTTTGGAAAATTAGACCAGCTGCTGAAAATAACTGGCAAGGTGTATTAAATGATGACTTTGGTAAATTTTATCCTAATTCTGCTGCTAACCAATTTAATCGTTTAGTTTATAAAACTTTTAAAAATTACAATCCTACTAAAAATAAATCACGAGTAGATTTATTTGGCAACGAGTTCCATGTTAATTCTGGTCGAGGTAATTGGGGTGATGTTAGAAATAAATTTTTGCCACTTGCTATATCTGATAGAAAAAAACCAGATGACGTAACTTTAGAACTGTTACGTTTGCATACTGTTTTAGATTGGAATGGTATGACCACAAATCGTAATGCTAACCTGTTTGGTAAAGTTAGATTGACTGACAGTGAAACTGTAGATTTTCATATTATGATGGCAAACAATAATAATGAGTTGTTTCCAGGAACTAATGGTAAAATTATAATGCCATTAAAAGATGCTATAGATCGAGTTATTAATACTGTTGCATACCAAGCACCACAAACATCAAAAGCATATGCAGCGTTTGAGCCAAATGTAATAGCTCGTAATCAAGATGTAATGATGCCAGATAAATTTAGAAAAGACCTAATACAAAAAACAATCGAAAAATATAGAAAGGCAGCCATGGTAGCTTATTACCGTGCTGATGCAGAAAAAAATGGAGCTGTATCTAATGCCTTACAATCATTAGATATGGAAACATCATTTGATTTTCCAAGTTATTCAACGCAACAAGGAACTAAAATAAAATAGGACAAAAATTATGACACTATCTACGACAACCGTATCACAATCGTATTCTGGTAATGGCTCTACTACAGCTTTTACATTTTCGTTTCCGATTAATTCAACATCAGAAATAAAAGTAATTGAAAGATCAGCTACTGGTGTAGAAACTGTTAAGAGTGAAGGTACAGGCTCTGCTAATTATTCTATAGTTGACAATGGAGCTTCAGGTGGCACAGTCACTATGGTTACAGCTCCAGCTTCTGGTACTACCCTCGTGCTAATCCGTGACACGAGTTTAACCCAAGAATCTGATTACGTTGAGAACGATCCATTTGCAGCTGAAACCCATGAAGATGCATTAGACAAATTGCAAATGCAAATCCAGGAAGTGCAAGAAGAAGTTGATCGTTCTATAAAACTTTCCAGAACTAATACAATGACTAGCACAAATTTTACAACAAGTGCTACAGATCGTGCATCAAAAATTTTAGCTTTTGATAGCTCAGGTGAATTATCCGTTACTCAAGAATTAGGTACAGTCAAAGGCAACTGGGGTGCGTCTACATCTTATGTGCCAAGAGATATAGTAAAAGACACTTCAACTAATAATATTTTTATTGCCCTAACAGCTCATACCTCTTCAGGCTCACAGCCACTTACAACTAATACAGATTCTGCTAAATGGAGTTTATTAGTAGATGCTGCATCGGCAACTACAAGTCAAACTGCTGCTGCATCAAGTGCTACGGCTGCTGCTAGTTCTGCTACAGCTGCTGCATCCAGTGCATCGACAGCTTCAGGCCATAAAGACACAGCTACGACTAAAGCTAGTGAAGCAGCATCTTCTGCAACGGCAGCAGCTTCTTCAGCTACTAGTGCAGCTACAAGTTTAGATAATTTTGATGATAGATACCTGGGACAAAAATCTTCTGATCCATCTGCTGACAATGATGGTGACTCTTTACTTACAGGTGCATTATATTTCAATACAACTAACAACGTATTGATGGTGTATAGTGGATCTGCTTGGCAAGCTACAACCCCTAGTTCATCCAATCAAACTAACATTAATACTTTAGCTGCTAGTGCCGTAGTTGCGGACATGGCATTACTTGCTACAACTGATGTGATTGCAGATATGGCATTGCTTGCTACATCTGATGTTATTAGTGACATGAACACTCTAGCTACCAGTGATATAGTTAGTGACATCAATACACTTGCAACCAGTGATATAGTTTCAGACTTAAACACTTTAGCAACTTCTGACATAGTTTCAGACATCAACACTTTAGCAACGTCTGACATTGTAAGTGACTTAAATACATTAGCTACATCTGACTTTGTATCTGATCTTAATGCTTTGGCTGTTTCATCAGTTATCAGTGATATGAATACACTTGCTGGTTCAGGCAATGCTCCTAATGTTACTAACGTAACAGCTTCAGGCACAATGCAGTTTGGTTCATTATCAGACGGCACAATAACAATCACAGATTTTGTAGATGAAGATAACATGGCATCTGACTCAGCTGTCAAAATTCCTACACAACAATCGGTCAAGGCTTATGTAGATTCTCAAACTAGTGGTTCGTTATCTTTAATCGATGAAGATAACATGGCAACAGACAGTGCTACAAGACCACCAAGTCAGCAATCAGTAAAAGCATTTGCTGAGAGTTTAACTGGTACTAATATTGTAGCAACTGGTGCATTAAACGCTGGTTCAATTACATCAGGCTTTGGTAACATTAATACAGGTTCATCTACCATTACTACAACTGGTGCAGTAGCTGGTGGTAGCTTTAATGGGATTCCATTTTTTCAAGGTGACACAGGCTCTATTTATACACACGATGTTTCAGGCACAGATAGCACAGCACAATATAATACTGCTTATGGTTTAACTGCCATGGATGCAATTACAACTGGAGATAGAAACACAGCTATTGGCTATGGTGCTGGTGGTGCATTGACAGTTGCAACTGACTGTGTGTTTGTAGGTAGACAAGCTGGATTAGCAACTACTGAAGGAACGAATAGTACTTTTGTAGGCAGTGATGCTGGTGCATCAGTAACCACTGGACTCAGAAATACAATGATTGGTGCTGCTGGCTGGCAGTTTGATGCCGAAAATGATAACCTAGGTATTGGTCATAATGCTCTAGGTGGTGCAGTAGCTGGTGGAGAGTACAATGTAGCCATTGGTAACTACGCTGGGGACGGTATAACTTCAGGGGATAATAATGTAATCTTAGGTTATAACGCTGGTGCAAATATAACAACTGCTTCAGAATGTGTAGCTATTGGAACTGGAACATTAAATGATTCAGGTGGCACAACAGGAAGTAGCAATGTTGTTATTGGGCATTTAGCTGGTAACGCAGTAACTACTGGTGGAGAGAATGTAATTATCGGTCACAATGCTGTAGCAAGTGGAGCAATGACTGCCTTGTATAGTGTTATTATAGGTAAAGACGCTGGTAAAATGAAAACCAGTGGAAGCAATTGTATTTTTATAGGCTATCAAGCTGGTGAACAAGTTACTAGTGGTCAAAATAATATATTTATGGGTTCAAATGCTGGTCATGATTTTGATACAGAATCAAACAATATTGGAATAGGTGCTACTTCATTAGGTGGTTCAATTGCGGGTGGAGAATTCAATGTAGCTCTTGGTCACTCAACACTCGATGCATTGACTTCAGGTGATTTTAACGTAGCCGTTGGTCATAGTGCGTTATCAGCAAATCAAACAGGAGGTAATTGTACTGCGGTTGGTTATCTTGCTGGAGAAGATAATACTGCTCACGAATTAACTGCATTTGGTTCTAAAGCCGCAATGAATAATACAAGTGGTGGTGGTATAACTGCAATAGGTAGAGAAGCATATAATAATGCTGATACTGAAAGTCATAATTTAGCTGTTGGATTAAATGCACTTGGCGGTGCAATTGCTGGTGCAGAAAACAACGTAGCCGTAGGTAACTATACTTTAGATGCATTGACTTCAGGTGACGAGAATGTAGCTGTTGGGCATAATGCTGGAACAAGCATGACTACAGGAACTCATAATTCACTGGTAGGTGCTGCTTCTGGTGCTAGCTTAGCAGCTGGGGGTTATAATGTAGCAATGGGTAAAGACGCTCTAAGTTCGGCACAAGGTGATAGATATAATACTGCAATAGGTTATGAAGCATTAAAAGCATTTAACACAGGCACATCTGTAAACGATACTGAAAATGTAGCAGTCGGCGTTCAAGCGGGTTTACGAGTAAATACAGGTTCTGCTTGTACTATTATTGGTGGTTCAGCGGGCAACAACATAACTTCTGGTAGTAATAATACTTGTTTAGGTCAAGGTGCGGGTGGCAGTTCTTCTCCAAGCAATATCACCACAAGCAGTAATAATATTGTTTTAGGTAATAACAACGTTACTGATGCATTTATAAAAGTTGATTGGACAGTTACTTCAGACAAACGAGATAAAACAGATGTCGAAGCCTTAACTATGGGCTTAGATTTTGTAAATCAATTAAACCCAGTTACTTATCGATGGGATATGAGGTCAGATTATGATGATGCAACTCCTGATGGCACACATAAAAAACAAAAATTGTTTAGTGGTTTATTAGCTCAAGATGTTGAAACATTAGAAAGAACTTATAATTATAAAGTAGAAGATGAAACTGCTCTTATAACTAGTAAGGGAGAAGATGGTAATTATGGTTTGACTTATCAAAGACTAATACCTGTTTTAATAAATGCAGTGAA